>Ga0206883_1113_pt1 | contig 12105 bp, 13 predicted proteins | sample Alteio_BWOrgCont_2_FD_152910 | JGI IMG/M metagenome (GOLD analysis project Ga0206883, IMG submission 152910) | Enriched cells from forest soil in Barre Woods Harvard Forest LTER site, Petersham, Massachusetts, United States -... | ecosystem: Environmental > Terrestrial > Soil > Temperate forest > O... | reverse complement strand
GACCGAGACCTGGGCGAGCGCCGGAGCGACGCCCATCGTGAGAAATGCGAAAAGGGCTATAAGCCGTGCGGCTGTCTTCTTCATACATACGTCGTACCCGTAGGTCCCGAGAGCTAACCCTAGACTGCTTGCGTCGCGAGTTGCCCCGATCGGGTAAGCATATCGCTACTGAGCGCTTCCCGTTTTCGGCCGCTTGCAGCCAGGAACGTATCGTACTTGAGGCCCTCGAGCGCCACGATGTGAGCGTTCCTGACGATATCGATGACCTCGGGTGACGTCTCCACCACGCTGTAGTCATCGCAGACGTACATGAGTGTGCCTGAGACATTCTTGGCCGCGCTCAAAATCGAGATTTTCGATCCGACGTACGACTTCAGAAGATGATGCAACATTATTCCGTGCGCTTCACGGCATTATATTGCGTGAGCAATAGGATGCGGTCTGCGTGACGCGCTCCGAGCATTCTCTGGTCGTAATAGACTTTGACGTATTGTCCAGCGTGAATCGCGCTCATCTGGTACGTCGTCTTGCCGTCGGAAGAAAACACCTGATTGAACTTCGGTAGGATCAAGAAGCTCATCGTTTGATGACTACGGTTGTCCGTGATTTTGATGTTGTTCGTCGAGACGTGGTTCACGATTCCGGAGAAGTTTGCGGAACCGACGTTCGCCGGCGCTCCGGTCGGCATCAGCATGACCGCAGCAATCGCCGTTGCAAGAAGCAGCGGAGAGAATTTTTTCATAGGACTGCCTTCAGTTGTGCTCGCTGAAACATAGCGAGCAATGCCGTTGCGGTAAAATCGCAACGAGACGTCTAGGCTAAGCCATACCCGCTAAAGGTCGCTACGAAACGAGTCGGAGCGGTGGCACGACGGAATGCGACACGTAGGCTTTCGAAATAAACGCGATTATGACGCCGTTGTCGTTGTGGAATTCGTGCAAGCGGTAGGGATCGCTCAACCCACGCTTTTCAAACCGTGCCAGCTGCGAAAGCAGCGAGGCGTGATCGAGGAACTCTAAATCGAGCGACTCTGTTAACGTCGTTCGTACGGCGAGGGTCCATGAGAGAGGCATTGCGTGTCTAACATGCCCCGATAACCAGTGACTGAACCCTTCCCGCAGCAAGGATATCGGACGTCTGCCGACCAAACACGGCCGCCCTAGCCCGTGCTTAGCAGGGGGCTAATGTGATTTTGCTGCGGTCTCATCTACGAATCGCCGCGATCGCTTTAAGCGTCGCGATTTTTGCGTTGTGCGTGACGGCAAATCTTGGTGGCGCGGCTGTTGCGTGAATGCGTTCGATCCGACCGGTGCGCAGATCACGGGCTCCGCGGCATTTGCGTCGCCCTTGAGCGTGAGTGTTTCGCCAACCGATCCTACGCTGAGTCTCTCGCCAACGACGATCACCTCTCCGACCACGACGTCGACGCTAACCTATAGTGGCGGTGCCATCACCGCGGCGATCACAAATTCGGTCGCGTTTAGCGTGTCGCTCAGCGGACAGTCGGTCGCATCAGTGAACGTCACCGTGTTCCGCGAAAACAACAACTCAGCGAATATCGTGCGTTATCCGCTCCCGGGCTCGACAGTCGGCACCGGCAGTACGAATTTTCCGATAGAGATCATCGTCGGGCCCGACAACAACTTGTGGACCGTTGAAAACCTAAAGAATAAAGTCGATCGCATCACGACGTCGGGGACGATTACGCAATTCGCGACCGGCTTTGGCGGTTCGCCGTTCCCGGTCGGGATCGCAAAAGGCTCCGATGGAAACATTTGGTACAACGACGGCAACTGCACGATCGGCCGGATGACGACGAGCGGTGCACTCCAGGCGAGCGTCGTCATCCCGCCCGGAACCGGCTGCAATCTTTGGTACATGACGCAAGGCCCGGATGGGAACGTGTGGTTCATCGCGCAGGGCATTAACTCGGTCGGTTATGTCGATTCGGGCTTGACGCCGCACGTGTTCACGATTCCGACAAGCAATGCAGTCGGTTACGTCCTCGCCGGGATTGCGGCGGGACCCGATAACGCGGTGTGGTTTAGCGAGAGTCAGGCGAGCAAGATCGCGCGAGTTCCGACGAACGCGACGAGCGGCGCGCAGATCACCGAGTACTCGACTCCGACGTCAAGTTCGCAGCCGCTCGGAATTGCGCTTGGCCCCGATGGCAATCTGTGGTTTGTCGAATTCAATTCGGACCTGTTCGCAAAAATCACGACGAGTGGAGTCATCACCGAATATCCGGGAGTTCTCAATCCCGCGAACTTCACGAACCTGGTCGTCATTGCGCAAGGGCCAGACGGAAATATGTGGATCCCGCAAGGCGGCGGCGCCGTGCGTTTCTCAGTAACGAATCCGACGGCTGCCGTGACGCCCGGCTTCACGGACACCGCGCAGACTGACGACAAGGGTGTCGTCGCCGGACCCGACGGCAATATTTGGTTTACCGGGCTTGGCTCAGCCGGAGGCGGCGGATTCAATCCGACCGCGGACGAGGTCGCGAAGTTTACGCCGTAGCCGCTACGACGAAGACTTGCACACGTAAATTGCGGCGCGCAATGCGGTGACTGCAGCCGCCGGATTGTACGGGTATTCTGTCGCGACGACGGCAGTTGCATTGGTTGGACTGTAGTTTATTGTGTTGCCATCTGCTGATTTGAAGCTACCGTTGTATTGGAAGAGTGACGCACGGCCCGTCGTCGCGAAACGAAGTATCCAGGCCGTCGGACGCGACGTAATTGTTGAAACGGTGATGTCGAGGGGATTTGCATCGCGCAAAGTCCCCGTCCACGATTGTTGCCATACCCGGCCATCGTCGTCTGACTCGTGGTTGGTGATCTGGAAATTACAGCCGTTGAAGAGCGCGGTGTTCGACGCCGATCGATCGTGATAGTCGCCGGCATCGAGTGATCCGCCGTCCCACCATCGAAAACTGACCTGACCGCCGGCTACCAGATTCGAAAGGCGATCGAAGTCGAACGAAACCGGCGTTGGAGCCGGCGCCGGCCGGTATTGCTGCACTTGTGCGACGGGTCGTGGCGGAGATGGACGGCAACTATTCGCGCCACGATTGTCATAACTCCAAACGCGTCCGGGACATGCTTGGCTCAAGACGCCGTCGTCGGCCCGCGCGATGGCAGGGTCCTTTCCGCACGGCCAGGGTCCGTTATAGGCTCTGAATGCGTTGCGCTTGAGCCATTTGGCCGCGATGTCGTCGAGTAAGCCCGCGGTCTTAATGAGGCAGCTCGGAGTCGCGCCTCCGTAGGCGTTCACCGCCACGTGGGCGCGAATGTTTGCCGCTTCCCATCGAACCGCACAGGCGTTGACGATCGCGGCATTGGCGCCGCCGTCGCACTGGTATGTCGGGGGTGCATTTTGGGTGCGGCCCATGGCCGGCAAGACGATCCAGAAAGCGATGAGAGCCGCGATGAGCCTGCGCATACAGCCTTTACGATAGCAAAGTAAAACGCCGGCCGCTAGGTCTATTCCCTAAGCAGCCGAAGAACGGCATATGCCGCGCGTGACTATTTCTTACCGGCGCGATGATTCGCCGGCGACCGCTCGTGCAATATACGAGCGGCTTCGTTCGCGTTACGGTGCGAACGCCGTCTCTATGGACGTCGACGATCTCGAACTCGGCGAAGATTACCGCAAGCGAATTAGTCAGGCGATCAGCCAGACCGATTGCCTGTTGGTGCTGATCGGCCCACGTTGGCTCGGGCCGACCGAAAGTGGACGCAATCGCATCGACGATCCGAACGATTCCATTCGACTTGAAGTCGAGCGGGCTTTCGAAAAAGGGTTGCGCGTCGTCCCGATCGTCCTCGAAGGCACGCAGATGCCGTCGGTCGAGAGTCTTCCGAAATCGCTTGTCGATCTGACGTTTCTCAAAGCCGGCGAGATCAGCACAGGACCGAAGTTCGACGAGCAGATGGACCGCGTGACGCAGGCCATCGATCGAATGTCGTCCCCGTCAAAGCCGCGCGCACCGTTCCCTACGCGAATCGTCGCGATCGGCGCGGCTGCGGCGCTCGTCGTTCTTGCAGTCGTCGGTTCGTCGTGGGCATTCTTGCACCGTCCCGTACCGCGCGTGCTCACGTCGACCAACACCTTTGCTACGAAGGCGGTCATGCCGTCATCGAGCTCGGGTGCGCCGGGCGCGCTCGCCATCAGCTACGTCGTGGGGGATGTTGCCGTCGTGCGCGGCGACCACGGTTCGCCTGTTGCCGCAGTTCGGAATGCACCGCTACTGCCCGGCGATGCGCTCGTAACCGGAAAGAACAGCTACGCTGAATTGCACCTCGGCCGCGGTACGCGCTTGCTCCTCGATGGCAGCACGCAAGTTCGCGTCGTCCGCGCCGGTGACGTCGGAAGCGAAGTTCAGCTCGCGCAAGGCACTGCCGAAATGCACGTCTTCCGAGCCAGCAATGCGCAAGTCGATACGCAACTGGCCGCGGTCGTCGGCAACACGCCCGGTGTCTACGCGGTGAGCGTCGTCGGCGATCCGGTCGTCACAGTAACCGCGCTTTCGGGCCAAGCGACGTTGGAAACGCAGTCGGGCGACCAAACCATCTCAGCCGTACGCACCGTTGAATTTTCCGGCACGAATGCGGCCGCGTCCGTGATGAGCGAACAGCATTCTCCGATCGCGCTCACAACGGGCTTCAGCAGTTTTACGACGACCCGTAGCAGTGCGGTCGCGCCGGAATTTAATGACGTCGCTGCTGCACCAGTCCAGCAAGATCCGCAAGCGCCACCGCCGGATCCGGGTGCTGCGCCCGCGCCTGCAGACGCCGAACAAATCGACGGCACTGAAGATCTCGCGACGTACGGCAGTTGGCAGAATTCAGACTACGGTCAAGCATGGGTGCCTGATGAACCTGCGCAGTGGACGCCCTACAGCAGCGGCCAGTGGGTATGGGAACCATACTACGGTTACACGTGGGTTGGTAGTGAACCGTGGGCGTGGGCGCCCTATCATTACGGCACATGGAATTTCCAGCCGGGAGTCGGCTGGATGTGGATTCCCGGCGCCGCCGGCCCGTGGGCTCCCGCGCGGGTCGCGTTCGTGCAAACGGCAGGGTTCGTTGCGTGGGTGCCGCTTGGTCCCGGCGATCCGTTTGCGCCGTGGTGGGGACCGTCACGTACCGTTGTTTACGCAACAAACGTCTATCGCTATCGAAATTGGCGCGCACCACACGCGATCGCGCAAGTTCGCATCGAACAGTTCCATCAAGGCAATTTTCATCACGTTGTCCAGGTCTCGTATGGCAGTATCCATCATCCAACCGTCGTGAATGTGGCGCGCAGCGTTCCACCAACGCGCGCAAACCTTGTATTCACAACACGACCGGTGCATGCGGTCGCGACGTTCCCGCATGCAGCGCCGTTCGTCGGACATCCCGTTGCAGTGCAGCGCGCGCCCTTCGCGCCGGCACGCGTCGCGCATCCAGCATATCGTCCGGTGCAATCGCATCCTGTGACGGCATTCGGTCCGGCGCGCGTCGCGCCGCAGTCGCAGCCACATTCGGCCTTTGGCCCTGCCCGCGCAACGACGCAATACGGCCCAGTCCAACAGCATGTGACAAGCTCGTTCGGTCCAGCACAGCCACAGACGTACCGGCCGCCGGTGCGAACACAGACATATACGCGTCCGACGCAAACACAGACATATACGCGCCCAACCCAAGCGCAGACGCAATACCAGCGTCCCGTGCAAACGCAACAACAATACCAGCGTCCACAGCAGACGCAGACATATCAGCGTCCGCAACAACCGACGCAAACGTATCAGCGTCCGCAAGTGCAGCAACCGACGCAAACGTATCAGCGCCCACAGCCAGTTGAACGCCCGGTGCAAACATATTCGCGTCCGACTCAGACCTATGAGCGGCCAACGCCTAGCCCTACTTTGCGCCCTCGCTAACAATAATCGTACGGAGCGCGCCTTTCGGAACAACGTAGGTGACGGCGAGGTGCGCGATCCCTTCACCGTTGTTTGATGCGGCATGAACGTACGCGGCGTCTTCGTTCAGGCTTTTACCGGCAGTAAGGACGCGCGTGCCTTTGTCGTCGGTGACCGTTAACTCACCCGAAATCACCATGACGATGACGGGACCGGCATGATGATGTTTTCGCATGTATCCGCCCGGCATAATATCTAAGAGCTGATTGACGACATCGTAGTCCCCCGCCGCAAACGTCACCGGCATATCTGCCATTGCAACGCTGAGAGGAGCTTTCAGCTGCATTTGACCGTACGCGCGTAAACCTGCTGCGGCGATAACGGCGCACATGCAGACCAGGAGAGCGATCGCCGTTATCCTCATGCCCAAATTCTCCTTATCGCGGTTCCGGGGCGAACGATTTGTGTCTCGTATGGAACAGACCCGTGGCCGAAAGGCGCCTATGCTCGTGCCTTGGAGGTCACAAATGCAAAATCATCGCTTCACATCGACCCTACTCGCAGCAGTCATGCTGGCGGGTGGATTATTGGGTCTCGCTGCTCAACCCGCCAAGGCAGACGCAACGTCTACCGCTGTAATCGTGGGAGCTGCAGCCATCGTCGGTGCTTTGCTCATCGATAGCAATAACCGTCCGTACTATGTCAATGGTGGTCGGCGCTACTACGTCACGCAAAATGAAGCCGGCTACTGGCGTTCGCACCATCATGTCGTTCAGCGCAGAGCGTACGTCCCCGAGCAAGAATATCCGGTGGCACGCAACCCGTATCAAAACCAGCGCTAAACTGAGGACACCGGTCTGTTACTTCCGGCGAGTAGACGTTGATGTAGGCTAGAAAAGAATGCAACTCTGCTCGCCGCGCAAGGGAACTTGTCGCGGCGAGTCGATGCGAGAACCGCCGATTTAGCGACGGCGCCGACACAATCGCGGCGATGAACTGGGCCGAGCTCATGCGCGAGGAAATCGAGCGCATGGGTCCTGACGATCAAGAACCAACAACTCGGCCCAGTGACCGTATCTGGTGGGGTTGCCTCATATCCGTTGGACGCAAATAATAAGGCCGAGTTACTTAAAGCCGCCGATGAAGCGCTCTACCGTTCCAAAGGCAATGGAAGAAATTGTATAACCAGTGCGCCACGCCAGGTCGATCTTGCACTGAACTTCTAAAACGTTACCGAGATTCCGTCGAGTGGGATCCCGTGGAGAACAGTGTTCCAGCGCTGCCCCGGTTCGGCAGGGAATGCACGCGTCAACGTCCCGGTCGTGATGATCTCGCCCGCCGCAAGTGGCGGATTGTGCGGATCGTGCTGCAAGAGCTCGATCAAGTGCAGCAAGGCATGAAGTGGACCGTCAATGACGTTCGCTGCATGCCCGCGATCGCTATGCTCTCCGTCGCGATGTAACTCGATTTCAAACGACTCGAGCATGCGCGTCCATTCGTCGCGGTCTCTAGGCGTGACTCGTTGATCGCCGAGGAGAAACGCGCCGTGTAGGCCGTTCGATGCGATTGAATCTGCAGCCGTGAATTTCCAACCGGGGAAGATCGACTGAACGATCTCAAATCCATGCGCCACCCATTCGATCAAACCGAGAAGATCCGCGGGTGACATCCCGCTGCGCGGCGCCGTGCGCAGTTTGAACGCGATCTCCGGCTCGATTTTCGGTTCGCTGAACGGCGCGAGCGAAAATCCGTCGCCGAGGTTCGATAGATCGTGCGCTGTCGTGTCGTACATGTAGCCCCAGATTGGAGCAAAGACACCATACTCGCTCCAGATATTTCGATTCGTAAATCCAATCTTGCGACCAACGACATGTTCTCCGCGCGCTTCGCGCAGTTTGCGCATGCGAGCAATGACCGCGTAGGCGTCGTCGTTGCTGAACGCATCAAGACGGCCTGAGAACGGCGCGATTTGAACTTGCCGGTCAAGGGCGTCCAAGATTTCTTGTGCGAGGTCGGCAACCGCAGTAGACGTCATGTCGACACCTCTTGTCTGAAATGTAAGCGGACCCTATCCAGCAGCCAGCCAAAGGGAGAAATCATGAAACGAGCTCTCATAATCGCTCTCGCCTTAGCCGCTCTCTTGAGCTCCGCCAGTGTGTCCTCAGCGACGGACACGTCCTTACGGGCTCAACTCATCGGAACATGGCGGTACGTTTCGATTACGGACACGCACAAGGACGGAAGCCGCGTGCAATCCTTTGGTCCGCATCCGAGCGGCATTGCCATCTTCCAACCAAACGGCTTGTACGCCATCGTCGTCTCGCGACCCGATCTCCCGAAGTTTGCATCGAGCAGTCGTCTGCACGGGACACCCGCGGAAAATACCGTCGCGGAACGCGGTTCGCTCGGCCATTTTGGCACCTACACGGTCAACGAAGCCGATCGGACGTTCACGACGCACATCATCGGAGCGACCTTTCCGAATATGATCGGCATCGATCGGAAATTCAGCGTGGCGTCGATCTCGAAGGACGAACTCATATGGATTCCCTTCGAAGCGACGGGTGGCGGACGAGGCCGCGGCGTTCTCAAGCGTGTTAAGTAAGTCGTTAAATCGAGGCACTGTTCTTCGTTTGATAGGCGCGGCTGCCGCGGTCGCCCCGTCATCGTTTCCGAAGCGAGCATCCGCGTCGGTTGGACCGCAGATGTCCGCGCTCAGCGCGTACATGGGCGCGGCCGGCACGACTCCACTTCCACCGAACGTCGCCGAGAACGCGAAGCACCACGTCCTGGACACACTGGCGTCGATGATCTCGGGAACGCAATTAGGTCCCGGTCAAGCAGCGCAACGCTTCATCCGCGCGCATGGCGGTAAAGGCTCGTGCACGATTGCGGGGACGCGTCTGACCGCAGGGGCGATCGATGCGGCTCTCGCCAACGGCGAGCTTGCGCAAGCCGACGAAACCGACGACTCAAACAACGCATTCCATTCGCACCCCGGCTCTTCAATCGTCCCCGCAGCGCTCGCAGTCGGCGAAGAACTCGGCGTCGACGGCACACGCTTTCTGCGCGCGGTGACGCTGGGTTACGATGTCGGCGCACGCGTGACGATCGCGCTCTTCGGCTCGATGGGCACATTTAGCGAGAAAAGCAGTCTCAGCACGCATGCGATCGGCGGAAATTTCGGCTCAGCAGCCGCCGCGGCGTGCGCCGCCGGGCTTAACGCACACCAGATGACGTGGGTGCTCGACTACGCGGCGCAACAGTCTTCGGGGATTCATGCGTGGCAACGCGATAGCGAGCACATCGAGAAATCGTTCGTCTTTGCCGGAATGCCGGCGCGCAACGGCGTCACGGCTGCGCTGCTCGTGCAATCAGGATGGACGGGCGTCGACGATATCTTTTCGGGTGACGACAACTTCTTTCAAGCCTATGGTCCGACGGCACAACCGCAGCTGCTCACCGATCATCTCGGTGAACGCTACGAAATCGTCGAGACGGACATCAAGAAATGGACGGTCGGATCGCCGATTCAAGGAGCGCTCGACGCGCTGGTCGCGATTCGTGCGCGCCGGCCTTTTGATGCAAGCGAGGTTCGGGCAGTAACCGTGCGGCTCGCCCCCGAGATCGCGACAACCGTCGACAACCGTACGATCCCCGACATCTGCCTGCAGTACATGGTCGCGGTGATGCTGCTTGATAAGACGGCGTCGTTTCGCGCGGCGCACGACACCGCGCGCATGCAGGATCCTCACGTGCTCGAGCAACGTGCGAAGGTCACGCTCGTGCACGATGAGGAGCTCGTGAAACTGTTGCCGGTTCGAGTCGCCATCGTCGAGGTCACGTTTACCGACGGCACCCGTCTTTCCGAGCGGATCACCGCCGTGCGCGGGACGCCGCGGAACCCGATGACGCGCAGTGAGGTGATTGCCAAAGCTCACGATCTTATGGATGACGTCATTGGGCGCGACCAATCGCAGCAGTTGATCGAAACGGTCTACGCGATCGAGTCCGTAAAAGACATTCGGAGTTTGCGACCGCTCCTTACAAAATGAAGAGCCCCGATCTTTCGATCGGGACTCTCAGGCATGGTTGCGGGGGCCAGATTTGAACTGGCGACCTTCGGGTTATGAGCCCGACGAGCTACCGGACTGCTCCACCCCGCGGCGCGAACGACAGTATAGGGGCTGCCTCAAGGCGGCGTCAAGGGCCCCGATGAAGCGCGAGGCGTGAGCGCCGAGCATTCCGACTTTCTCCGCACTCTCCCGAAGGTGCAACTCCACTGTCACCTTGAGGGGACGGTTCGGCCGGCGACCCTTCGGGAGCTTGGACGGCTCGTCGGCCTCGACGTTCCGCCCGATCTTTACGAGTTTGCGGACTTCCCAGAGTTCTTGCTTGCCTTCCAAGCCGTGTGCAAGGCGCTCAATGGCCCCGAACCGTTCGCGCGGATCGCGCGCGAGTACGTCGAGGACGCAGTCGCACAGGGCGTGCGCTATGCCGAGATTTTCATCTCGCCCTCAGTCTGGTCGTTCTTTCATCCCTCGATCGATGAAGAAGCGTGCATGCGTGCAATTCGCGGAGCGCTCGAGCATTCTGCAATCGATGTCGCCTTGATCTGCGACGTCACGCGCAACTTCGGTCCCGAGAAAGCCGTGCAAACGGTCGAGCGCGTGGCGCGATGGAAAAAGCACGGCGTCATTGGCATCGGCCTCGGTGGCGACGAATCGCGATTCCCCGCGTCGCTATTCCCCGAAGCCTTTGCGCTTGCAAGAAGTGCCGGCTTGCACACCGTCGCACACGCGGGTGAAATCGCCGGCGCACAATCGGTCCGCGACGCGGTCGAGATTCTCGGAGCGGAACGCATCGGTCACGGCATTCGTGCGCTTGAGGACGACGCGGTCGTTGCGATGCTCGTCGAGCGCCGCATTCCGCTCGAAGTCTGTCCGACCTCGAATCGGCGCACCGGCGCGTGTCCCGAAGACCAAGTCCATCCACTCGCGCAGCTCGATGCTGCCGGCGTCGTCGTCACGATCGACTCCGACGACCCCGCGATGTTTCGCTGCACATTGCTCGATGAATATGCGCTCGTCGAGCAAACCATGGGTGTCGACGCGGCGGTGCGGATCGCACGCAACGGGATCGAGGCGTCGTTCGCGTCGCCGGAGCGAAAAGCCAAGCTGCTCCACGCCCTGGAAAGCGCCGCAGTCCCCGCGCGGCGAAGCTAAAGAGCATGCCGGGCCAGCACACGCATTTCGATGAGTCGAACGAAGAGTATCTCGAGGCGATCTACCGGCTCGAGCGCGAGGGCCCGGGCGTCTCGAATTCGGCGCTGGCCTCTGAGCTTGGCGTCGCGCCCGCGTCGGTCTCCGGCATGCTGAAGAAGCTTGCGGTCGAGGGGTTCATCGAGCATCAGGCTCGCGGCGGCATCGCGCTGACACGCAAAGGTCTCGAAACCGCCGTGCGTGTCGTGAGACGTAATCGTCTTGCCGAAGTGTTCCTCACGCAGATCCTTGGGCTGCCGTGGGATGAAGTCTATGAAGAAGCGTGCCGCCTGGAGCACGCAATCTCGTCGCGCGTCGAGGAGCGGCTCGTTGCAATTCTCGGCGATCCAAAATTCTGTCCGCACGGCCACCCGATACCATCGATGGATCTCTCCGAGCCCGACGTCGTTGGGCAGCCGATCGCGCAGCTCGACGTTGGCGGCAAAGCCAAACTGCATAGCGTCACCGAGCAAATGACGGAATTGCTCAAGTACTTAACCGATATCGGCCTGAAGCGCGGCACCGCAATTGAAGTCGTCGAGAAGGCGCCACTCGGTGGCCCGATCACGATCGCGTACGACGGCCGCCGTCAAGCCATCTCGCTGGATCTCGCAAAACAGCTCACGGTCACCGAACTCTAAATCGTGCTGACGCGGATCCTCATCGTCGCGAACATCCTCGTGTTCGTGTGGACGTACACGCACAATGCAACGGCCAGCTCGACGAGTCTCATTCAAGCCGGCGCGTTCTACGGGCCGGCCGTGCAGGACGGCGAATGGTGGCGCACTTTCACATCAGCGTTCATCCACGACGGCTTCTTGCACATTGCATTCAACATGTTCGCGCTTTGGCAAATTGGGACGATCGTTGAGCAGCTGTTCGGCACACCCCTGATGGGGCTGCTTTACATCGCCTCGATGATCGGCTCAGGCTGGG
>Ga0206883_1112_pt1 | contig 12177 bp, 8 predicted proteins | sample Alteio_BWOrgCont_2_FD_152910 | JGI IMG/M metagenome (GOLD analysis project Ga0206883, IMG submission 152910) | Enriched cells from forest soil in Barre Woods Harvard Forest LTER site, Petersham, Massachusetts, United States -... | ecosystem: Environmental > Terrestrial > Soil > Temperate forest > O... | reverse complement strand
TGATCGAACTCAGATCCTTCTTTACCTTCTACGGGCACAAAGCAGTTGTGCCTAGCTTCTGAACGTTGATTTGCAGCAGGAGACATACACAAACCTTAATTTTTATGATGACTGATGGGTTTAACTTCTGAAAGCGCTTCCTCTACTAATAGTTTAAAACATATTTCCTAAAAAGCAAATCAAATTGGAATAATTTTTTAATATCTTAAAATACTGGTGTTATTATACTTAAGAAACAATAAAATTTCTTAACCGAAAATTTATATTTAATTGTAATCTAAAGTTCATTTTTTATCCAGCTTTTTTATTGCAGCTGATTTTCGCAAATGCTATACTATCAACACTATGGCTGAAAAACCTTCCACTTCTTCCAAAGCTAAACAACTTTCCTTAGAAGAGTACGCAAAAATCAAAGAAAAATTGACCAAATCCAAACTAAAACTGACCTTTCCTTGGATCATCAAGGTTTGTTTCATTGTTCCCCTCGTCTTTTTATTGTTCCTTGTCTTTTATTACCTCTTCCATCTGAGATTCTTGGCAGAACATTGATGACTACCACCGATGATATCACCCTTCTCCTAAGCATATTTTTCATCTTCCGAGGATCTTCCCGCGGGTTTATACGGTCTTTACTGGCTCCTTTCTCTATTATAGTGGCCACTATCCTCAGCATCCTTTATTACCAGATCACGAAAGACATGGTCCTCAGTTTACTCATCGGTTTGTTCGGCCCCATGCTTTTAAGTTTTCTATTAGGAATGCTTCTAAAATCATGGGCCGTGGCCACCAACACAGATATAAAACCAAATTTTTTAAGCCGATTGGGAGGGGCTTTCCTGACCCTGGTCTGGGGTTGGGTATTTATCGCTTTTACCTTGATCTTATTGGCTCTTTTGCCACCATGGGGACGAGGTTTGACAATGCTCCGCAATGATGTGACAAGGTCAATATCTTACTCCATCGTCCTACCTTTTAAAGAAAGTATTTTTCCTTCCCCATCCAAAAATGTCGCCAACATCACGACCGCAACAACAGTCACTAATGCAAAATCATTGGCTGACGATCCCCGTTTCCAAAAAGTACTTCAGGACCCTGATATTCAGAATGAAATTGCCGCACATGATTTTGCCAGACTGATGAGTAATCCCAAAATGATGGAATTGACCAAGGAAATCATGAACGACCCCGCCACCATGAAAAAGGTCCTGGCCGTTTACAGCAGTCAGAAGCAACCGCTGACAACTACTTCATCTTCAGAATAAATGCATTTGTTTGTCTTGGGCATTATGAAATGACGCTGCAGAAAGGCGAATTCTACCGTTGGGAAAATGGGCGCGTTTGCAGCCCATGTCAAAAATGTCCCTGATATTTTTCGCGAATAGACCGTTACCTTTCATACGGGTCCCCCAGCCTGAATCATAAAGCGCTCCATCACGCAATTCACGGATACGATTAAGTACTTTGTCTTTACGGTCATGGAAATATTCCGTGAGCCAACGCTCGAAGATGTCTTTGACCGCGTAAGGCAGGCGAAGGACCGTATAACCTGCTCCCTGCGCGCCGGCCTTGGCAGCGGCCTTAAGGATGTCAGGGATCTCATGTTCGGTCAGTCCCGGAACAATAGGCGCCACGTTGACAATGACAGGGACACCAGACCTGGCCAATTCTTCAATAGCTTTGAGACGATTGGCCGGCGTTGAAGCGCGTGGTTCCATCACGCGGGCCAGATAAGGATCCAGGGTGGTGATCGAGACCATCACAGAAATGCCCTGGTATCGGGCCATTTGTTCAAAAATGTCAATGTCGCGGGTGACCAGTTTATTTTTTGTAATAATCCCAACGGGATTCTTAAAATCCAGCAGCACTTCCAGGCATTGGCGCGTGATCCGGAATCGGCGTTCAAAAGGCTGATAGCAGTCCGTGACCCCGCTCATGACAATGACCTGCGGCTTCCATTTAGGATGGGCTAATTCTTTACGTAACAGTGATGCTGCTTGCGTCTTTACAAAAATGATGGATTCAAAATCAGCTCCGGAAGAAAGGCCAAAATACTCGTGTGTAGGCCTGGCATAGCAATACACACAGCCATGTTCACAACCGCGATAGGGATTTAAGCTTGTTTCAAAACCAATGTCCGGACTGTCGTTATAAGTAATGATCGATTTAGAAATGTCTTTGTAGAATTGGGTCTTGGGCGAAGGGTATTCTTCGTCAGAAATCTCCTCGTCACGCTCGAAGGAAATTTTCTCAAACCGGTTCACAGGATTAATCAACGCCCCGCGATTATGCAATACTTTATCAGCCATATGAACCTCCCGCACTCTACTTGCCTATACAGAACTCGGAAAAAATGCGGTCTAGGAGGTCTTCGTCGATATTGCGGCCGGTGATGGCGTCGAGTTGATTGACAGCGGCCTTGAGTTCTTCTGAGATAAATTCCAGAGAGGTATTTTCTTTCATCAGGCGGCAAGCGCCTTGCAGATTTTCCTGGGCAGCTTCCAATGCTTTAACATGCCTGATATTGCTGACAAGGACGCCATGAGCATCAAAGTTGATGTCCTTGCAGATCAAACTCACGATCCTGGCCTCAAGCTCTTGAATTGATGCGGATTGAAGCGTTGAAACTTTTATCACATTCTCCTGGCCGAATATTGCCTCAGGCACTGAACCATCGATCTGTCCCCCCAGGTCCATTTTATTGACCACGACCAAAACCCGGACAGCTTTTAATTGTTCCATCAATAACCTGTCTTGTTCTTCCAAGGGACGACTATGGTCCAAAACTAAAAGCACCAGATCAGCACCTTTGATATAAAGCTGGCTGCGCTTGACCGCTTCAATCTCGATCAAGTCCCTGGGCTCCAGAATACCGGCAGTATCGACCAGCGCAATAGGGATGCCTTTGATCTGTGCGGATTCTTCCAGCACATCACGGGTCGTGCCGGCAATAGGGGTCACAATGGCCCGCTGCTCTTTAAGCAAAGCATTAAGCAGGGATGATTTACCGACATTCGGCTTACCGCATAAAACAATGCGTATGCCTTCCTTAAGGATACGCCCGCTTTTAGAGGACTCCAAAAGCTTGGCCATCTTGTCCTCCTGGAGAATGATGCGGTTTAAGATCTGCCGACGATTTTGGGCATCTATGCTGTCTTCAGGAAAATTGATCAGGGCCTCCGTCATCGTATAAAGCTTGATCAACTCTTCGCGCATCTCATTAAGCTGGATAGACAATTCTCCTTTTAATTGATGATGGCTCTGGCGCAAGAAGCTTTCAGTCTTCGCGTGAATGATATCGATCACTGCTTCTGCCTGGGTCAGGTCCATACGGCCATGAAGGAAGGCCCGTTTAGTGAATTCCCCAGGGGCGGCCAAACGTACACCTGTGTTCAACACTACTTGAAGTACTGCACGCAGGACCGTCATGCCGCCGTGCCCATTGATCTCAACCACATCCTCCGCCGTGTAACTTTTAGGCGACCTCATCAATGTCACTAAAACCTCGTCGATAATTTCCTTGGTTTCAGCATCGATCACCCAGCCATGATGAACCGTATGGCTTTTGCAATCAGCCAGGGCCTTGCTCCCGCGCAGACGTAAGACCATGTCCGCCTTAGCGATCGCCTCATTTCCGCTAATACGCACAATGCCGATCCCCCCCTGTCCGGCAGGGGTAGCAATGGCGGCGATGGTATCTTCCAAACCTAGGTATTGGTACATAATTTCTTATTGACCAGGCGATCAATGGCCTCTGCCACAACAAACACAGAACCTGTCACTACGATCACCTCTTGAGGGCCAGCTATTTGTAAAGCCTTGTCCAGGGCTTGGGGTAAATTTTCTGTGATCTCAAAAGACCTGTTGCCAAAATAATCTTTACATTCTGCTTCCCGGAAAGAATGCGCACGGGGATGATCAGCCTTGGTCAAAATAATATGGGCCGCGTTATCTTTTAAATGACCGCAGATGGCAGACGCATCCTTATCTTCAGAGATCCCTAAAACCATGATCACCCGCTTGTACGGGTAGACTTCAAGCAGGGTTTGGGACAAAGCTTTAGCAGAAGCTCCATTATGCGCGCAATCAACGATCACGTCTGGATTTCCACTTAAAAGTTCGAAACGGCCTGACCAACGCACGTGTTTTAATCCCGCGCTGATAGCTTCATCACTGGCCTTAATTCCCATTGTTCCCAAGATCATGGCCGCTTCAATGGCCGTGGCTGCATTGATGATCTGATGCTTGCCTTTAAGACCTGTTTTTAATTGTTCATATTTATCCGGACACACGAGTACAGGACTAATACCGAATTCCTGGCAACGCTGCAGCATCAAGTCCATGACTTCTTTTTCCTGGGGAGCGATCACGACCTTCTGATGAGAATTCTTAATGATCCCCGCTTTCTCTAATGCTATTTTACTTAAAGTGGCCCCCAAAATCCGGGTATGGTCCAGGCTAACAGGAGTAATGACAGCAATGGCAGAATCCACGGCATTGGTGGCATCCAAACGGCCGCCCAAACCTGTTTCTAAAATGACGATGTCCACTTGTTGCTGGGCAAAATAACACAGGGCTGCCACGGTCAAAACTTCAAAATAGGTCAGGATGTTCCCTGCATTCTGGATGGCTGCAGCAAAAGGGCGCAATGATGTCAGTACGCGAGCAAAGTCATCGTCGCTGATAGCCCCGCTGAAATTATCCTTGGACCGGATATTCCTAGGGTCTAAAATACGGATACGTTCATTGACCCTGTGCAAATGGGGTGATGTGTACAGCCCCACCTTGCAGCCAGCCTCCTGTAAAATGCTCGCTAAAAATGCGCAGGTCGAACCTTTGCCTTTAGTACCTGCGACATGGATGATTTTTAAGTCTTGGGCCGGATTACCTGCTAAATCCAAGAATTTCTGAATGCGGTTAAGATTAAAATCTTCCGGACGCAGTTTATGCAGCTGGGATTCAAAGTTGACGAAAGTGTTTAAATAAGAATTTACTTCTGAGTGATCCATATGCGGACCAATTTTCAATGTTTGAAGTGACGGATAGCTGTGGTGACCATGGCGATCTTTTTCTTGTCGGCTTCTTTGATCACCGCCTCATCCATGATGGAACCGCCGGTCTGGATAATGGCCTTGACCCCGGCCTTGGCAGCGATAGTGACGGTGTCCGGCATAGGCAAGAAAGCATCGGATATTAAAACGCTCCCCCGGGCAGCGGATCCCGCCCGACGGATGGCATGAAAGGCAGAATCCACACGGCTGGTTTGGCCGCAGCCGATCCCGATGGTCTGCGTGCCCTTGATCAGGACAATGGCATTGCTTTTAACATGCTTGATCAGTTTCCAGCCGAAGATCATGGCCTCCAATTGCGATTTGGTAGGTTTGACCTTGCTGACTATCTTTATTTCTTCGGGTTTAAGCGTGCGATTATCTTTTTCCTGCAGCAAAAGGCCGCCGTTCACTTTCTTAAAGTCAAAACGTTCCTGTTTTAAAGCATAAACATCCAGGACGAGCAAACGCAAATTCTTCTTCGCCAAAAACAGGGCCTTGGCTTCCCCGGAAAAACCCGGGGCAATAATGCATTCCACAAAACCGCTTTTAATGACAGCCGCAGCCGTTTTGGCGTCTACCGGACGGTTGAAACCAATAATACCTCCAAAAGCAGAAAGCGGATCGCATTTATAAGCCTTCAGATACGCTTTCTCAACACTCTCGGCCTGCGCCACACCGCATGGATTGTTATGTTTGATGATAACAGCTGCCGGAGCCTCGAATTCACGGATGATATCAACAGCGGCATTGAGATCAAGGATATTATTAAATGAGAGCTCCTTGCCCTGCAATTGTTCAAGACCTGCCAGGCCTGTATGCGGGGCGCTGTCCTTATAAAAAGCCGCTGCCTGATGCGGATTCTCACCGTAACGCAGGTCCTGTAATTTGCTGAAAGAAACTGTGAAGTTCTTGGGGAAAGAGGAAAAAGAATTGTCTGCCTTGAAACGATTGTTCAAGAATTCATAAATAGCCGCGTCGTAACGGCAGGTGAGTTCAAAGACTTCAATGGCCAGGTTGGTCAGGACCTTGTCTGACAAAATACCGCTGTTATTCTTAAGCTCATTAAGTACTTCGCTATATCGCTCAACGTTGCAGATCACCGCAACACTTTTATAATTCTTGGCCGCGGAACGCAGCATGGAAGGGCCTCCGATATCAATGTTCTCGATGGCATCTTCCAGGGATATATTTTTCTTCTGAATGGTTTTTTCGAAAGGATAAAGATTGACCACCACCATATCAATAAGGCCGATATCGTGGGCAGCGATCTGCTTCATGTGTTCAGGATCAGCGCGCAGGGCCAAAAGACCGCCGTGGATCTTGGGGTGCAAGGTCTTGACACGGCCATCGAGCATTTCAGGGAAGCCGGTATATTCAGAAACTTCCTGGACACGAAGATTGGCAGAACGCAGCAACACCGCTGTGCCGCCGGTGGAGATGATCTCAACCCCAAGCTCCTGCAGGCCCTTGGCAAATTCCACCAGACCGGTCTTGTCTGAAACAGAAATCAATGCGCGTTTGACTTTAATCATAATAAAACAAGACACCAAGGGTGGTGTCTCTATAAATCATTAAAATCCTGATGATACGACTTATCTCTTGCTGCCTTTTTTACGCTTGCGTTCGGAAGGCTTGCAATAAAAACGACGCTCTTTGAGCTCAACTAAAAAACCGTCCTTCTGGCACTGCTTTTTGAACAAGCGCATCGCTTTTTCGAAACTATTCTTGTCATTGACTTTAACTTCTAACATTACGGATCACTGCTCCTTGTCTGCATGGTTTAAACACTTTGAAGTGTTGTATTATAGTACATGTTCCAATATTGTCAACGAATTCAAATGAGGCCCCTTAATACGTGGGATCAACGTAGGTGTACAATTCCCCCGCGAAATTCCGCAGGGTATAACGGCCGTTCTCTTTGGAGACCAAATAATCCGGATTGACAGGGATCTTTCCGCCGCCGCCAGGTCCATCAATCACATAGGTCGGCACGGCATATCCGGTAGTGTGCCCGCGCAGATTCTGGATGATGTTAATGCCTGTCTCAACAGTCGTACGGAAATGCCTGGAGCCAACGATGGGATCGCATTGATAAATATAATAGGGCCGCACGCGGATCTTTAAAAGCTCATGGAAAAGCTTTTTCATCACCGCCGGCGAATCATTGACACCGCGCAGAAGCACTGTCTGGCTGCCCATGGGAATACCGGCATCAGCGATCATATTGCAGGCATGCTTGACGCGCGGGGTCACTTCCTTGGCATGATTGAAGTGAACGCTCATCCACAAAGGGGAATATTTCTTAAACATGGCGATGAGCTCAGGCGTGATGCGCTGTGGCAAGGTCACGGGGATACGGGTGCCTATACGCACAAATTCCACATGCGGGATGGCCTTGACAGAAGAGATCAAATATTCCAGCATACGGTCCCCTAAAGTTAATGGGTCCCCGCCGGAGATCAGGACATCACGGATCTCCTTATGCTCACGGATATAATTAAGCGCCGCATCATAGGTGCCTGTATTAAGCGTGTGATTGCCGTCGCCCACCATACGCGAACGCGTGCAATAACGGCAGTACATGGCGCACATCTCATTGACTAAAAAAAGCACACGATCCGGATAACGGTGCACCAGGCCATGCACCGCGGAATTCTTGTCCTCTCCACACGGGTCCAGCATTTCATTTTCGGTCGTCTCAAATTCATAATCCAGAGGCACCGATTGCAAACGGATAGGGCATCCGGGATCATTCTCATCGATCAAAGCGGCAAAATACGGAGGGATGGACATGGTCAATTTATCCCCTGCCCCCTTGACCCCCCGCTCTTCATGCGGAGTCAATTTCATCAGCTTGGTAATTTGGTCAAGTGTGCGTATGCGGTTTCTTATCTGCCAGCGCCAATCTTCCCAATCAGCCAAGGTGGCCCCGGGGAATAATTTAATAACACGCTCTTCTTGGGGAGATAAAGGGATATTAGGTCCACTGGAAGATGGGACGGCTTCTTCTTTGATTTCAGTCGTGACAGGACTCATTTTTTACAGGCTTCCTTCCCTAATAGCCCCAACCGCTCCAGGGCTTCATCCATAATTTTATTGATAATCTGATTATACGACATCCCCTTGACTTTGCCAAACAAAACAAACACATCATCAGGGCTTAAATTCGGCAATGGGTTGATTTCCAACACATAAGGATTACCCACTTCATCCACGCGAAAATCAACACGCCCAAAATCACGGCAATCAACGGACTTGTAAGCACGCACCGCCAAATCCTGCAGCCGCCGGGCTAATTTCTCATCAATGAGTGCCGGACAAATATGTTCCACCAACTTTTCAGCCACGTGGCGATACGAATAAAATTCATTGCCTAACGTAGTCTTGCCCGCAATGGCATATTGTACCACCGGCATGGCCTCCGGTGGATTATTACCGATCACACCGACAGTAAATTCAGTCCCTTTAATAAACTCCTCGACCAGGGCTGGTTGTTTGTAATTACGATTGATGTGCTCAACCTGGGTTTTAAGCTGTTGGAAATCTTCCACACGCGACGCTTGGGTGATGCCTTTGGACGTCCCCTCATGCAGGGTCTTGACGAACAAAGGGAAACCGATGGTATTTAGTTCAAACAAATTATCTTCAAGAGTGGCTTTAAAGTACCGGGCCGTGGGAATAGCATCAGCTATGAAACATTTTTTAGCTATCACTTTATCTAAGGTCACTCCCAAGGTCAGCGCATCAGCACCCATAAAAGGGATATTGTACAGGTCCAGAATTGCAGGTACTTGTGATTCACGGTTACGGCCTTTGAAACCTTCAGAAATATTAAAAACCAGATCTACCTTCAAGTCACCACGGGTCTGACGCTCGATCAGCTGGCGGGCACCGCCAATGAGGTCGACCTTATGACCTGCTGATTCCAAAGCGGTCTTAAGGCATTCTATTGTCTTATGCCCGTCGAGCTCAGCAGATGCATCGATAGGGTCATCATGAGACCCTTGCCAGTCACTCTTTAAATCGTATGTAATCCCTACTATTTTACCCATATAATGTGTTCAATTTATCAAAAATACACCAAAATGCCATAAAAATTTTTAAATATGGTCTAAAAAGGCACGCAGATCATTGATCGGCCGGATCTTGATAATGACAGGGACAAAACCGGAAGTGTTTTTAAATTGCGCAAGCATGGCAGGGTCGAGATGAAATATGATCCCTTCACTGTCCCCCGACTCCGACCGGGCCGTTTTAGTCTGTACATTCATACGCGCAGGGGTTAGATCAATACCTCCAGGTCCGTTGGGGAAAGAAGACATTGCTGAATCATGGGCCGGGGCAATTTCAAATAATGCTGTGAACGCTGTATGCCCGTCATGACTACTAACTTCTAATTTACCTCTCATTTCCTCGATCAGATCAGGAATAATATATAACGCATTCCCTTTTTTACCATAGTCTCCTTGAATTTTCCCTCTAGATAACCCTCCAATCCATAACATATTTGATGGTGACTTTAGAATACTTTCCAGATCTTCCCGGGTTGCCAGAGTTACCGGATTGCTTTCAGCTATTTCTGTACCTTTGATGGCATATCTTCCTTCACGACCGACTATTTTCATCAATCTATCTTGATCAAAATATTCCCTTAACCTATTTTCCAACTTCACATAGTCAATGCCCCCTCCATTGTTCGTGATCCTTACACCAGCCATTCCATCCTTCTTGATCAATTCAATCTTTATCCTCTCCTTCCCTTTCCGTTCATCCAAAGCATTCTCAATTAATTCTAAAATGGTCCACCCCAGGTCACTCTCATAAGACACCATGACCCCCCTGTCCTCTTCAAACCCGATTTTATCGACTTTGTCAACATGATCATAAATGTAAGTATCCAAAAGCTCATCAATCATATCCCGCAAAGAAACTTGAACCATCGCAGCATTAACAGTATCTTTTTGGCTAGATAGAATAATGTCCAGCAATTGCCCGTCCCCATTGCTTTTTAAATGGATTTGTGTGTACCCTGCCTGATACCATGGAACAATGAGCGGCATTCTTGCCCAAATACCCTGGAATGTATTTTCAAATTTCGCATACTTCTCCCTCATCTGAGCTTTTACATGCTCCCATGGAAAATCTTCCAACGTTGTGATGGGAATATTGAATAAATATTCCCTCCATTCAGGTCTTTGTTTTAAATAACGTAAATGATCCAAGATAGCCCGCCTTGAGGGTTCATTAAGGATGCCGGCTATACGGATCTGTGATGATTTTCTTCGTAATTGATCCACCTTATCAACGTATCTCACGATCCTTGAACTGATACCAAGTCCTGTAAGATTAAGCACCCGATGGGCTTCTTGAGGCATGACAAGATTATCAAAATAAATGCCTTTGACCAACAAAGAGTCCTGCTGATCATCCGTAGCCCAGGACCCTTTGAATAAAACATGCGTATCATTGTTGCCTATGAGCGCATCACCTTTTCTCAACAGATCAGACCCCTTATACTTTAACCGCAGGTTGACAGAAGCATCTTTCGCATCGGGATCAACAGAAATAGTGAGACGTTCATACTCTTTGTTCTTAACAATCAGGGGGTCCGTAGCCGAGAGAATAACCGCATCCCCTAATACATTTAATTTCAAATCATCGCCTTCTTTCACCAAACGAATAGACCCGTCGGTTAACAATCTGCTCCCCAATGATTTGACTTCATGATTACCTTCTCCCTGGGTATTGATCCGATACGTACCAGAACCGATCTTTATCCTGATCTCCTGACTGTTGGGTACGCTCCCGATCCAAAGGGTTTGGCCATTGGACAATTGGACGGATGATGCCACCTGGGTTCCATCGATCATGCCGCGAAAAAGTGATGCGGGAGGTTCATTCGAAAGCATGGCGTCATCCGCATCTGAAAATGACGAAGATTGATGTATCCCAAGACCCTTCATAATGGCAGCTCTAAGATTATCAACTAGACGATCAATCTTTTCATCGGGAAGATCTAATCGGGCCAAAACTTGAGGACCATATTGATTGTTTTCCGCCTGTGTTATTTTTGTAATTCTACGGGTCACTTTTTCTCTATTACTTCTGAAATAGCTTCTTATGGATAGATATCCTTTTTTAAAACCCTCAAGATAAAACGGAAGATTATCCATAAATATATGTCGATGTTGCGGTAAAACTTGACCAGCCCAAGCTAGAATGAATTTTGTAGCTTCATCAATGTCTTGCTCCGGTTCTTTCTTTAAATAATCCGGTTTTAAAACATTTTCACGATCGATATTAAAGACTGCTCTTTTGGCCGGAGGGAATATGTCACTTATATCCAATCTATCTAAACGGTGTTCACTTACAATTAAATTCCTCGGACGATCAGTCATTCCCAAAATATGGGCTTCGGACAGGGAAATCCCTAACGAAAAAAATAATTTCTCCCGATCTTCAAATGACATCTGAGTCAAATCCTCAAACATAACATCCGTGATCTCCCGCCCTGTTATTTCACGTATATAGATATATTTTTTGCCTTCAAAAACCCAAGGAATAGGGGCATTGATCGTTGCTAAAAGCTTTGTCCCACCCAAATGGCTAAAATAATCTACCGGTTGTCTATGCGTTTTATCTTTCATCACCATTCTTAAGGGGATACCGCTTTTATCAATGACGTACGCTACAAAAGGCTGAGATGCCGCCGCTATTTCGTCAAATTTATATATTTGAACTTTTCCTCCACGGTCTTTTAAGAAATTACTTCCCGGCGCATCAATTTTAAGCTGATCCAAAAGCATCATCTGTTCTTTAGGGGTGGTGTCTAAATATATTTGACGGCGGGTTCTTTGTAAAAGATCCGTATCCTCACCTAAAAAGATCAATCTTCTTACATCCTCAAATATCCTTAAAAGTTCGGGATGAACTCCTCCGGGAGTTTCATGCAATTCATTCTCAATGACCTTGATTTCTTTACGCTGCGATCCCGGAATAAATTTATCATCAAGGAAAGCATTGATATCTTCGATCGCTTCTAAATAATAAATTTCGGTAAACTCCGGCGTTTTATGGCTCCTGACGATCGCCAGCAGGATCTCCGAAGCAGCATTGCTCCGTGAGTAGC
>Ga0206883_1078_pt2 | contig 12231 bp, 8 predicted proteins | sample Alteio_BWOrgCont_2_FD_152910 | JGI IMG/M metagenome (GOLD analysis project Ga0206883, IMG submission 152910) | Enriched cells from forest soil in Barre Woods Harvard Forest LTER site, Petersham, Massachusetts, United States -... | ecosystem: Environmental > Terrestrial > Soil > Temperate forest > O... | reverse complement strand
CGGGAAATCGTGGCGCTTTTCGGCGACGACCTGAAGGTGCGCATCGCCGAGCTCGAGCAAAGCCTCGCCGAAGGGGACAAATCGAAATTTGAACGCTCCGCCCACAGCATCAAGGGCAGCGCCGCCAACCTCGGAGCCGGAATGCTCAAGGTTTCGGCGGAAAACCTTGAAACCCGCTCGCAGAAGTCGGGGCTCGCCGATGTCGCGCCCCTGATCGAAGCCCTGAAGGCTGAAGCGGCCCGCGCGCAGGCGATGCTGGAGCAGATTCTGGCGTCGCCGCAGTAGCGAGCCGGGGAGTCGGCCTACCCCAGAAAATAGCCGCGCTGTTTCTCCGACACCGCCAGGCCGGTGCGCTCCATGACTTTTAGAAAATCCTCCCAAATCAGGCGCTTCGAACGATTCGTCGGATTGCGGAGGATATAACTGGGGTGATAGGTCACCATGAGCGGCTTGCCCTGAAATTCCCGCCATTGGCCCCGGATCTCGCCCAGCGCCTTGAACGTGCCGGGGCCCAGCAAACCCTGGGCGGCCGTGGCGCCCAATGCGACGAGCAGGCCGGGATCCACGATCTCGATCTGCGCCCGCAGATAAGGCAGGCAATAGGCCATTTCCTCGGCCGTGGGCGGCCGGTTGCCGGCCTGGATCCCGCCGGCGCCAAGGGGCATCTCCGGGCGCCAGTTCATGATATTGCCGATATAGACGTCCTCGCGCTTCAGGCCCGTCCCCGCGATCATTCGGTTCAGCAATTGTCCGGCCGGACCCACGAAGGGCTCCCCCTGCACCTCCTCATCGGCTCCGGGCGCCTCCCCGACGAACATGATCCGCGCGTCGAGATTGCCCACGCCGAGCACGACCTTTTTGCCCGGGCGCGCGTGGGCAAGGCAGGTCGGGTCATTCAGCACCGTTTCGCGCAGGGCCGCCCACCGCGCCGCCTTGTCGCCCGCCGGCAGCACGACGACCGGCGGGGCCGGGAGGGCCGATGAAGGTAGACGCGCCGAGCCCGCCGCGTTTTGCGCAGGGGACGCGGCGGGCTCGGCGCGTCTACTTTCTGCCGGCGCGGGCGAAGGGGTCAGGTCGAGTTTAGTGCTGTCGCGTCGCGCGACAGCACTAAACTCGACCTGACCCCTTACCTTCACGGCCGCGCGCAGCGCCGCCAGGCTCGCGTCCGACACGGCCACGGATTTCACCCCGTCATCCTTGAGCCGGCGCAATTCGTCGGCCAGGGCGTTAAGGGCGTTCCGCATAGGCCAGAAGCTTCTCCACGTATTTGCCAAGCATGTCGTATTCCAGGTTGACCTCGTCGCCCACGCGGCGCTCCCGCATCGCCGTCACCGCCAGGGTGTGCGGAATCAGCCAGACCGCGAACTCATCGCCCTCCACTTCCGCGAGCGTCAGGGCCACCCCGTCGATCGCGATGCTTCCCTTGGGCACCAGGTGCCGCCCTCCGCCCTCCGGGACCTGCACCTTGAGCCAGGTGTCCTGCCCGCGGCGCTCCCATTCCACGATGCGTCCGAGGCCGTCGATGTGGCCGGTCACAAAATGCCCGCCGATCCGGCCGTCGAAGCGCAAGCTGCGCTCGAGATTCACCGCCGCGCCGGCGCGCAGCGCGGAAAAATTGGTCAGCCGCCGCGTTTCCTCGAGCACATCGAAGGCGAGCGGCCCGGCCCCCGCCTGCACGACGGTGAGACAGCAGCCATTCACGGCGATGCTGTCGCCCAGCGCGACGCCCTCGCGCACCCGCTCGGCCGCCACCCGCAGGAGCCAGGCCTTCGGCCCGGGCTCAAAGGTGACGACCTTGCCGGTTTCTTCGACTATGCCCGTAAACATGCTCTAATTTAGGATAGGTCCTATAGGACTTATAGGACCTATATATAGAATCTACTTCAACTTCACCCGCAACACCGCAGTATCCCCCCCCCGGCTGACCAGCAGCACAAACTCGGCGCGGAATGGGTCGGCCTCGATCGAAGTCAGCTGGTCCACGGCCTCGGCGAACGTGCCGGTCGTGACTCCGTCGATCTCCTTGATCCAGTCGTCCGGCTGCAGGCCGGCGATCGCGGCCGGGGTGTTCGGCTTGACGTAGTGCACCACCACCCCGGCGGACTGGCCGACCTTGATCCGCCGCTCGATCGCGTCGCCGTAGACAAACTCCCGGGCGGTGAAGCCGATGCGCTCGAAGTATTTTCGCCTGGCTTCCCGGATGAGCGTGGGTTCCTCGCCCAGCGTGGCGCTGATCGGCACGCGATCGGAGCCGCGCAGCACCGTCAGCGCCATGACGTCGCCCGGGTGCCGCCGCTCGATTTCGCGATCGACATAATCCGTGACAAAGCGATTGGGGCGGAAGACGGGCAGCGGCTTTCCGTCGATGGCGATGATGATGTCGTGATCCTTCATGCCCGCCTTCTCGGCCGGACTGCCCTCGAGCACTTCGCTGACCACGGCGCCGGATTGGTCGCCGAGGTTCAGGAAATTCGCAACGTCCCGGTCCATCGGCTCAAGCCCGTCGGCGCCCAGCCAGGCGAGCGGACGGCCGTCGATGTTTTTCGGAATGCGCCCCAGGTTCGGCAGCACCTCGTCGGCGAGATGAAAAAGGCTGCTCTCCTCGACGTCGACGAGCAGCACCGGGGCGCCGCCGCGATTCATCTGCGAGTAGAGCATGTATTGCTGCGTGCCCGAGTTCAGCGCGAGCCCGATGAAAACACCGGCGCGGTTGAACACCGGAAGCCCGGGCCCGGCCACTTCCTGCTGGGCCTCCCCGGTGCGCTGCGGCAGCGACTGGATGAGCGCGACGTGGCTGGTGAGGATGTAAGGGGTGAAATCCTCCTCGAGCGGGCGCAGGCCGATGCCCCAGACTTCCTCGTCGAGGACCGGCACGGGCGAGCGGCCCGCGGCGGCGAAGGCCGTCACGGGAACCAGGCGCGCGCGCACCTTCGCCTCGGCGCGCACGAAATGCCAGCCGGTGAACGCATCCTGGCCGAGGTAGACCCCGGTCGCGTTCACCGGATCGCCCGGCAAAAAGATCTTGAACTCCTTGAGCTGGGACGGCGGCACGTGGGAGTCGATCGCCCCGGGCGGCAGGATGATCGTGCCCGCGTTGTCGATGACCGTCCCGTAGGCCACCGTCGTGCGGCGCTCGCTTTCGGTCTCGGTGAAATACTCGATGGCGACGGCGCATTTGACGCGCTCGGCCCAAAGGGCGGGGATGTCGGCCGCGCGGGCCAGCCCGCCGCAGAGGAGAAGCAGCGCGGACAGCGCCGCGGAATTCCAACCCGGGATGAACTTCATGGTTTCAGGATGAAAAGGGAGATCCGGCGGTCCCGCACGGCCTCAAACAGCGTGGGGGCGGGTTTGTCGATGTAGGCCGCATGGGCGGCCTTGATGACGTCGAGCGAGGTCAGGGGTTTCTCGTCGATCTTGGTGACGATGTCCCCGGCCTCGAGCCCGGCCGTGTCGGCGGGAAAGCCCGGCTGGATCCCGATCACCAGGACGCCGGTGTCGTCCGGCAGCTGGTTCACCCGCGCGAAGGTGCGCGAGACCTTGCGCACGCTGAAGCCCCAGGCGTCCAGGACCCACTCCTCCCCGACGCTGCTCTCGAGCTTTTCCGTGACGACGGTCACGTCTCTCACCTGGGCGCCCCGCTTGATCGTGAGCGTGAGATTGGCCCCGACCGGCTGGCTCGCGATCAGGTTTTGAATCGGGGGCAGGCGCTCGGGAAAGCGGCCGTCGATCGCCTTCCCGCCGATGGCGAGGAGGATGTCGCCGCCGGCCAGCCCGGCCCGCGCCGCGGGCGACCCGGGATCCACGCTGTCGATGAGCATGCCGGTGTCGAGCGCGAGGGAAAAGAAGGCCTCGAAATCCTGGAGCGCCTTCGGGACCAGGCCGATGTAGCTCCGCGTGATCGTGCCGGACTGGACCAGTCCCGCGACGATCACCTTCGCCACGTTCACCGGGATGGCGAAGCCCAGGTTGTTCGCGCCGAGGTACGCCCGCGACGTGATGCCCACGATCCGGCCGTCCTCCGTCACCAGCGGACCGCCGGAATTGCCGGGATTGATCGCCGCGTCGGTCTGGAGCCAGGTGTTGAAGGCGCCGGTTTCGTAGCCGTCCACGCCATTGTCATCCTCGAAGTACCGGTTGGAATTCGAGATGATGCCGCGCGTCACGGTGCGCGTGAGGCCGAACGGCGTGCCGACGGCATACACGGTCTCCCCGGCGTAGAGTTTCTCGCTGTCGCCAAACTCGCCGTGGGTCAGCTTGAGCCGCCGCTTCTTGACGTCGTTCATGTCGAGCCGCAGCAGCGCGAGGTCGGTCCAATGATCCCAGCCCACCAGCTTGGCGCTGACCCGCTCGAGGCTCGCGAGCGTGATGGTGATTTCGACCGCGCGCGGGCTGGCGACATGGGCGTTGGTCAGGATCAGGCCGTCGGACGAAAGCAGCACGCCGGAGCCGATGCTGGCCTCGAAGCGGCGGCCGCCGCCTTCAAAATCCGCCTCGCGCACGTCGATGCGCACGACGGCGTCCAGCAGCTGGTTGAACCCGTGGCTCATGCCCGCCGCCAGGGCCGCCGGGGCCGGGATAAGGACCATGGCAATCAGGAGCAGCGATCCCATTCGAGCGGAAATGGTGGTGGGGCGGCGCGCCCCCGCGACGCCAGATCGTCTCCGACCGCGCCCAAAGCCCGCGGAGTCCAAAAGGCGTCGCAGGGGCGCGCCGCCCCACCCAAAGGCCTTCCGATCAAAATGACCCGCGACGCGCTGCACGAGCGCGGTTGACCGGGCGAATGAAAGGTTCAAGATGGCGGATTTCACGCGATGCCTACCAATTGCAAAGAGTACAACTTTCAAGAGATTGAGCGCCACTGGCAATCTTTCTGGGAAGAAAATCGCAGCTTTCAGGCCGAGAATGGCTCGCCGAAGCCGAAATATTACGTGCTCGATATGTTCCCGTACCCGTCGGGGGCCGGCCTGCACGTCGGCCATCCCGAGGGCTACACGGCGACCGACATCGTCGCCCGTTATATGCGGGCGAAGGGCTGCAATGTCCTGCATCCCATGGGCTGGGACGCGTTCGGCCTTCCGGCCGAGCAGCACGCGGTAAAAACCGGCACGCGCCCCGCGGCCAACACCCAAAACAACATCGTCAACATCAGGCGGCAGCTCAAGGCGTTCGGCTTTTCCTTCGACTGGGACCGGGAGATCGACACGACCGACCCGCGCTATTTTCGCTGGACCCAATGGATTTTTCTCCAGCTGTTCAAGAAGGGCCTGGCCTACGTCGACGAACGCCCGGTCTGGTGGTGCCCGGAGCTGCGCACCGTGCTCGCCAATGAGGAAGTGATCGACGGCAAAAGCGAGGTCGGCGGCTTCCCGGTCGAACGCCGCAATCTGCGCCAATGGATCCTGCGCATCACCGCTTACGCGGACCGGTTGCTCGCCGACCTGAAGGACGTCAATTGGCCCGAATCCACCAAGCGCATGCAGGAGGCCTGGATCGGCCGGAGCGAGGGCGCGGAGATCCAGTTCGGCCTCGAGGCGGCGGGACTGGGACCGCTGAAGGTGTTCACGACCCGGCCCGACACCCTCTTCGGCTGCACCTACATGGTGCTGGCCCCGGAGCATCCCCTGGCCGGGCCGCTGACGGTCCCCGGACAAAAGGCCGCGGTCGAAGCCTACCAGGCGCAGGCCGGTTCCAAAAGCGACCTCGAGCGCACCGATCTGGCCAAGGACAAGTCGGGCGTTTTCACCGGCAGCCACGCGATCAACCCGGTCAACGGCGCGCGGGTGCCGGTCTGGATCGCCGACTACGTCGTCATGGGCTATGGCACCGGCGCGATCATGGCGGTGCCGGCCCACGACGAGCGCGATCACGCGTTCGCGGTCAAATACGACCTGCCCATCGTCCGGGTCGTCGCCGGAGACGGCGGGGAGGCCCTGCCCTTCACCGGCGAGGGTCGCCTCGTGAACTCGCCCGGTTATGACGGACTCCCCTGGGCGGAGGCCAAACGCCGCATCACGGCGGACCTGGCCGCGCGCGGCGCGGCGCGGGCCACGGTCAATTACAAGTTGCGCGACTGGCTTTTTTCGCGTCAGCGCTACTGGGGCGAGCCGATCCCGATCGTATGGGTGGGCGAGGCCGACTACCGCCGGGCGGTGACGGGACGAGCGGGCGGCGTGCCGGCCGAGCCGGTTCATTTTTCGAGCGGCGGGCGGGAGCATTACGCGCTGCCGGTGCCGGAGAGCTCGCTGCCGCTGAAACTTCCCGAGGTGCAATCCTACCTGCCGAGCGGCACCGGCGAGAGCGCGCTCGCGAACGTCACCGACTGGCTCGAAATCTGGTTCAATTTCGAGTCCGGCGAGGCCGTCCCCGCCGCGCAGCCGCAGCCGTCCGGGGGGGCGTGGATCCGAGCCCGGCGCGAGACCAACACCATGCCGCAGTGGGCGGGATCCTGCTGGTATTACCTGCGCTACCTCGATCCCAAAAACGACACCGCCCTCGCCTCGCCCGAGGCCTTGCGCTACTGGGGCGTGCCCGACCTGTATGTCGGCGGCGCCGAACATGCCGTGCTGCACCTGCTCTACGCGCGTTTTTGGCACAAGGTGCTCTTCGATCTCGGAGTCGTCCCGCAAAATGAGCCGTTCAAACGGCTTTTGCACCAGGGCATCATCCTCGGGGAGGACGGGGAGAAAATGTCCAAGAGCCGCGGCAATGTGGCCAGTCCCGACGTCATCATCGCGTCGCACGGCGCCGACGCGCTCCGCCTCTACCTCATGTTCCTCGGCCCGCTCGAGGCCATGAAGCCGTGGAACCCGCGCGGGATCGAGGGGGTGTATCGTTTTCTGCAAAAGGTGTGGCGCGAGTGCGTCGGCGAGGACGGGGCCCCCCATCCGAAGATCTCCGATGCCGCCGCCGAGCCCGGCGACCTGGTCCGCCTGCTGCATGAGACCATCCGCAAGGTCGGCGACGACATCGAGGCGCTGCATTTCAACACCGCGATTTCGCAGATGATGATTTTTGCCAACGCGCTGCAAAAGGCGCCGGCGGTCCGGACGTCCACCGTCCGGTCGTTCCTCCAGTTGCTCGCTCCCTTCGCGCCGCACCTCGCCGAGGAATTGTGGGCCCGCCTCGGCGGCGCTTCTCCCATCCAGCAAACCCCGTGGCCCCGCTTCGATCCGGCCCTGCTCCAGGCCCAGGGGGCCAAACTGGTTTTTCAAGTCAACGGCAAGCATCGCGGGGACGCGATGGTGCCCTTGAATCTCCCCGAGGCCGAGGCCGTCGCGCTGGCCAGGGCCCATCCCCGCGTCGCCCCCTTGATCGAGGGGAAGACCGTCAAGAAGATCGTCTACGTGCCCAACCGAATCCTCAATTTGGTCATTGAAGAATGATCCGTCCTACGTATTTATACTCGAAGCCTTTTCAGTGTCGGGGTTTGACTTCTTCCCAGGAGAGTCTAGGGAAAACACCCTAGATAGCGGCTGATCGCCTGGAAAGCCGTTTCCATCCCCATGAAAACAATTCTCAACCTCTTCGTTTTAAGCCTCTTAACGGGGCTTGCGCCCCGATTCGCGCTGGGCGCCGACAAGGGTGGGCCGCCGGTTCTTCTGGCCGGCAAGTTCTATGTCAGCAGCGTGAAGGGCCATGTGGAATGTGTCGTGGACAACCGCATTCTCGAGCTCAAAAAAGGCGATGTGATCCTGGCCCGCGGCTCGAGAATCAAGACCCTGGCCGACAGCAACGCCACGCTGCTGTTCTCGAACGAGACGACTTTTTTTGTGGACGAGAAGACGCAGTTTAAAATCAACAAGTTCGAGCAGCAGCCCTTTCAGCCGAACAACAATCTCGTCATCGAGCCGTCCAATTCCAATACGCTGGTGACGGTCATGGGGGGACGGATCGTGATCGGCACGCCCCAGCTGCTCAGCGGCACCAGTCTGGTCTTCGAGACCGACCACGCCCACGTGTCCATCCTGAACGGCCAGCCCGGCGGCGAAAAAGCCTTTATCGAGGTGACCGATAAGCAGACCCACTTTGCGCTGATCACCGGCGCGGCCAGCATCCAGGTGCGCGGAGCCGACGGCGACTTTGTGTCCATCGGCACGCGCATCAAGTCCAACGAGCAGGCTTACGTCCGGTACACCCTGACCGGCCAGATCACGCTGGCGTCATCGGCCGACGAGGCGACCAATCCGACCAACGCGCCGGCGGCCGGGGCCTCCGCGGCGGGGCCAGCCGCCCAGCCGACATTTTCACCCAACGCCCCGATTGTCGCCCTGCCCGGCGAAGCGGTGGTGCTGGTGGTCAGCGGCAACGCAGAATCACGGGCTTCGGACAGCGCCCAGCCGGCCGCCTTGGCGACCGGGGACAAACTTCGCCAAGGGGCGATCATCGTCACATCCGAGGATGGGGAGGTTTATCTCCAGCCCTTCAACGGGGCCATCTCGGATATCAAGCCCGACAGCCGCGTCGTGATCGAAAAGCTCGCGACGGCCAGCGCCAACGGCGTCGTCCAGAAACAGACGGCCCTGCTCGATCTGAAAAAGGGAACGCTGGTCTCGATCCTCGACCCCGATCCGGCCAAGCGCAAAATCGACAATTACGGGGTTCGGACTCCCCGGGGCATCGCCACCGCGCATGGCACCTCATTCTCCGTGTCGGTTGACGACAACAATTTCTCCGTCGCGGCCACCGCCGACAGCGTCACCTTTGTCACGCCGTCGGGCACGACTTACGCGATCGCGGCGGGAAATGTCACGATCACGTCGGCCAGCGGCCAGCCCCAGCCCCCGGTCCCGCTGAGCCAGGCGGTCGCAAGCGATCCGGCGTTCGCCCGGGTCGTCCGCACCGCCGTGAGCGCCGTTTCCTCCGTGGTCCAGAACAACATCGGCGGCCTGCCCTCCGCCTCGGCGATCAATCTCATTTCCCAGGTCGTCGGCGTCGCCACCGCAGCCATGCCCGCCCAAGCTTCGAATTTCGCAACCGAGGTGGTCACCGCCGTCAACTCCCCGGGAGCGGCGACATCCGGCAACGCCGCCGCGGCGACCGCTTCGGTGACCTCGGCCTCCGTGACGGCCGCGCCGGCCCAGGCGGTGCAAATCTCAACCGCCTCGACCCGCGCGGCGCCGGCGGAGGCGAATACGATTGCCGCCGCGGCCGCCAGCGCGGTTCCCGCCCAATCCGTGCAAGTGGCCTCCGCCGTCCTGGGCGTGCAGTCGCGGGCCAACAGCGGCCAATCGATGGCGGCCCTGACCCAGGCAGCCGCGAGCCTCGCCTCGGCCGTTGCCGTGTCGGTGCCGGCGCAGGCCGGGCCGGTCACCGGCGCCCTGATGAATGAGATCGCACTGGCCAATCCCCAGGCGACCTCGGCGGCGACGACCCAGGCGGGCGCGACGCTCGCCGCCGCCGTGACCTCATCCGTTCCCGCCCAGGCCGCGCCGGTCGCGGCCGCGGTGATGCAGAGCATCACCCAAAGCAATCCCAATCAAAGCACCCCGTCGGTGATGTCCCAGACTGCGGCGACCCTCGCCGCCGCGGTGACCAGCACCGCGCCGGCCCAGGCCGTTCCCGTCGCCACCGCCTTGATGCAATTCGTGACGGTAAATAATCCGGCGGCCAGCGCAGGGGCTTCGGGGTTGCTCGCCGCCGCGGTTTCCGACGCCGCGCCCGGTTCGGGCAGCGCGATCACCGCCGCGGTGGCCGCCGCCTCCAACCAATCCACTGCGGCCGTCGCGCAGGGCGCGCAGCAGGCCTCGGCCCAGGCCGCCGCGACCACCGCGGCCGCCGCTTCGTCGGTGGCCAGCGGGGCGCAGGCCTCCGAGACGGCGACCAAATCCTCCCTGGCCGTGGAATCCTCCGCCGCGGCCGCCGCCGCGAACGTCATTGCGGCCCTCACCAACGGCGGCGGCACGACCGCGACCGCGGCCAACACCGGCGTCCAGCAGGGAACCTCGATCATCATCTCGCACCTGGGCGACGGCACCGTCACCGGGCTCAGCAACCTGGCGGGGGCGCAGCAGAGCGCGAGCTTCAACGGGAACGACACCTCGTCCGATAACAGCGGCACCACGCCGACGGTCAGCGTGACTCCGACCGTTCCGGCCAACCAGCCCAATGTCGTGGCGGTCAGCCCCGGGGTCAGCGATTGACAGTGAACAAACGACCCCCTCTTCCCCGACTCAATGCGCGACCGATGCCGCCTCTATGCCAGCTTGTTGATATTGTGGATCGCGGCATCCCCGCGGGCGCGCGCGCTGCTGACCTTTAACGACGGCACCGACCAAGTCTTTGTGAACGCCACCTACACTTTTGGCTACGACAGCAATGTCTTCACCCAGGGCGTCGCCCGCGGCTCCTCCACGCAGAGCTGGTCGTTCGGCGCCAACTACACCCGCCATGCCGGCGAAATCAGCGTGAACGCGGGGCTCGGGTGGTCCTTCGGCGATTTTGGCTCGTTCACCTCCCAGGACTTCGTCGATCCGAGCTATACGCTGAGTTTCACCAAGGGCACGGGGCGAACCACCGGTTCGCTGACTTTTTCCGCCCAGAAGACCGCCCAGCCCGATCCCGACGCGAACAATCGCGCCGTCGCGTGGAATTACGATATCGCGCTCAACCTCCGCTATCCCGTCAACGACCGCTACTTCTTCACGAACGGCACCAGCTACAGCAACATCCTTTATACGAACCACGCGCTCTTCGCCAATCTCGGCTCGATCAGCGACGGGCTCGCCATCAATTACATTTTCGACCCCAAGATCGATTTTAACGGCGGCTACACCTTCGCCATCAGCCAGACCGACAACACCACCAACTACGACGAAAGCTACACGGTGGGCGCCAGCGGCAGCCTGCTGCCCAAGCTGACCGGCTCGATGGACGTGGGCTTCGTGAACCGCAACAGCGACTATGCCGGGACGCGCGAGGACTACGGCTCGATGACCGCCGCCGCCTCGCTGGCGTGGCGGTTCTCCCACATGTTCAGCTTTGCCGGCTCGGTGAACAAGGACTTCGGCACGTCGTCCACCGACGTTTCGACGGATACGACGAGCGTTTCGGTCGATACGGACATCAACGCGATCCGCCGGCTCCGCACCAGCATCGACACCTCCTACACGGAGACCCAGTTTCTCGGCGCGCTCGGCGCCGGCCGGCGGGACACGCTCTGGCAAATCGTCGCCAACCTCGGCACCGCCATCACGACGCACATCCGGGCGAATCTTTCCTACGCCTACGAGATCAATTATTCCAACTTGGGCGGCGCGTCCTTTACCCGCGAGACCCTTTCGTTAACCCTCAGCGCAGACTATTAGGCCATGCCGACCCTCCCCTTCCGGAAAATCCGGTCCCTGCTAACCGTCCTGCTCGGCGCGGCCGCGCTCGCGCCGGCCCTGCGCGCCCAGGACGCGAAGCCGGCGGCGGAAAAGCCCCGTTTCATCTACACCCTCACCGTCACCGACAAGCTGCGGGTGGAGATCTTTCAGGAAAGCGACCTCACGACGATCAGCCGGGTCGACGCGTCGGGCAACGTGAACCTTCCCCTGATCGGCGACATCCATCTGGCCGGACTCACCGTGGAGCAGGCCCAGAAGGCCGTCGCGTCCGCCTACATCGACAAGCGCTTTTTGCGGCATCCGGAAGTCACCATTTCGATCGACGAGTACGCCCCCCGCGAGGTCACCATCGCGGGCCAGGTCCGGCAACCCGGCCGCTTCGAACTGCCGCTCGAGTCCACCATGTCGGTGGTCGACCTGGTGACCAAGGCCGGAGGCCTCACCGACACTGCCAAGGGCAGCGCGGTCGTCGTCACCCATTACGATGCCGACGGGAAAAAAATCACCGTGAAGGTGGACGTTGAAGGCATCATCAAGGGCAAGAAATCGGCGAGGTCCTCCGACAATTCCCTGCTGCTCCAGCCGGGCGACATCGTCTTCGTGCCGGAAAGCATCATATGAGGTCAAACACCATGGCTGAACTCCAACCCATCGCGGTCAAATCCCAGGCGCCCGGCGGCGCCGAGGACGAGGCCATCCAGAGCCGGACGCTGCGCGATTACTACATCATGCTGCGCGAGCGGATCTGGATCGCGCTGCCCCTGGCCCTTTTGGTCTCGATCGGGCTGGGTTACTGGCAGTCGCGCGCGACGCCGATGTACCGGACGCGGGCGACCATCCAGTTCGAGAAGCCGGAGACCATCGTCACCAGCCAGGGCGTGGTCGACCCGGGCGTCCATTCGGAAAT
>Ga0206883_1109_pt1 | contig 12646 bp, 17 predicted proteins | sample Alteio_BWOrgCont_2_FD_152910 | JGI IMG/M metagenome (GOLD analysis project Ga0206883, IMG submission 152910) | Enriched cells from forest soil in Barre Woods Harvard Forest LTER site, Petersham, Massachusetts, United States -... | ecosystem: Environmental > Terrestrial > Soil > Temperate forest > O... | reverse complement strand
TCATATTCTGTACCGCCTGACCTGCCGCACCTTTGACCAGATTATCAATGGCAGAGGTGATAACGACCATTTTTTTATCGGGACTGACCGCCAAACCGATATCACAAAAATTAGTATTAGAAACATTCTTGGTTTCCGGCTGACTGCCCGCCGGATGAAGACGGACAAAATGCTCCATCTTATAAAACTTCTTATACAAACTGTGCACTTGATTCAAGGTGATACCATCCTTTAAATGCACGTACATGGTGTTCAATATCCCCCGGGTGATCGGAAGCAAGTGAGCCACCAAATGGATCCTTGTTGCATGACCGGCTAATTGGGAGAGATACTGCTCAATTTCCGGTGCATGCTGATGGCTTAACACCTTATAAGCTTTAAAATTCTCATTAGCCTCAGAAAAAAGCAGGCCAACAGCAGGCTTGCGACCAGCGCCGGACACCCCTGATTTGGCATCTACCACGATCGAGAGAATATCCCGACGTGTTGAAATCAAAGGCGCTAACCCTAAAATAGCAGCAGTCGGATAACAGCCGGGGTTTGCCACAAAGGCGGCTCCTTTGATCTTCTGTCGAAACAACTCCGGCATGCCATAAATAGCTTTGCCTAAATTCTTCGCATCAATATGTTTGTGGTTATACCAGGTTTCATAAACTTTGGCGCTTTTAAGACGGTAATCCGCGCTTAAGTCAATGACCTTGAGGCCCGCTTTTAGCAATTTCGCAGCCACGTTCATGGACTCGGTATGCGGCAGGGCCAAAAAGACCAGGTCACATTTTGCTATCGCATCCTTAATATTCAATTTCTGACAAACCAAGGTCGTACGGTTTAAAAATTCGGGATAGATATCCGAGATAGGACCTTCGGTGTTATGGGCCGCCACATAGGTGATCCGCACACCAGGATGGTTTAAGCACAAAGAAAACACCTCCCGGCCGGTATAACCACTGACACCTAAAATACCGACCCGGATCGTTTTCATGGGATAATCTGAATTTTTGATTTTCATATATTTTCCGTCGGCAAAAGCCATTTAATGAATCCGTTTATAATAAATAAAAAAGCCCATCTCGTCAACGTAATTCGAAGGGAGATGGGCTCTATTATTTTATATTTTATTTGCCGTTAACGTTTAACCCATTGGAATTTACGGCGAGCTCCCTTTTGACCAGGTTTCTTTCTTTCTTTCATTCTGTCGTCTCTGGTCAAACAGCCGGCCTTTTTCAAGATACCGCGGGTTAAAGGATCACAAGAAATGAGGGCGCGTGAGAGGCCTAACCTGAAAGCACCTGCCTGACCGGTTGAACCGCCACCGGTCGTACGCACAGCAATATCAAACTTATTCTCTAAATTCACTAATTTCAAAGGATTCAAAATCAAAATACGGTCCGTCTCACGAGGGAAATAGTTCAAAAACTCACGTTTATTGACCATGATCTTGCCGGCCCCAGGTGTTAAGACAACACGAGCCACTGAACTTTTACGACGACCTGTACCTGCGTATTTGACAACTTCGACCATGTATATCTCCTAAATTTCCAATGCAATAGGTTTTTGAGCTGCATGCGGATGCACATCACCCGCGTAAACTTTCAACTTGGCTGTCTGTTTATAAGCTAAAGGCCCGCTTGGGAACATACGGGAAACGGCCAATTCCATGACCTTCTCCGGAGCTTTTTGTAACATCACACCTAATGTCATGGCCCGCTGTCCGCTTGGGAAACCTGTATAACGGGTGTATACCTTGTCCGTTAATTTCTTGCCCGTAACCTTGACTTTTTCAGCGTTAATGATGATCACGGTATCCCCGGTATCCAAAAACGGTGTATAAGTGCGTTTATGCTTGCCGCGCAACACAGACGCTGCCTTGGCTGCGACCTTGCCCAAGATCTTATCCTTGGCATCGATCACGTAAGCTTTTTGTTCCATTTCAGCTACTTTAGGTAAATACGTCTTCATAATCCAACCTTTAATATAATGATCCCCCAAAATTAGGGAATACCTGTCCCTTGCGAGATTCTAAAATATAACATCTTTGCGCTAAATGTCAATTATTTTTAATGAGTTTAATATTTTACGGCCATCAGGCACAAACCCTCGGCAGGGGCCGTATCCCAAGCGGCTTTGCGGTTCTTAGCTTTTAATATTTTAGGCATTTCATTTACAGGCAATTGACCTGAGCCGATCGCCAAAAGTGTACCTGCGATATTACGTACCATTTTATAAAGAAAGCCATCAGCCGTGACATCAATATAAATTAAATCACTTTCTTTTTTGATCATAATCTTCTTGATCGTACGCACTGTCTGGCGCTCGGCCCGCAGCGGATCATAGGCTTGGAAAGATTTAAAATCATGGCGTCCGACTAAAAATTTAGCAGCTTTACGCATACTCGTTATATTCAATGGATAAAAATAATAATAGACCCGATCCCTTAAGAATACCGAACGGTACTTACGGTTTAAAACCGCATAGCGGTAGGTCTTTTCTTTAACACTGTACTGTGCATGAAAATCACTTTTAACTTCTTTGGCTTCATGCACCGCAATATCCGCGGGCAAAAGACTGTTTAAGGCGCGTTGGATTTCCAAAGGCTTCATGCGGGTATCTGCCTTAAAGGAAACCACCTGTCCGCGTGCATGCACACCGCTGTCCGTGCGCCCTGAAGCAATGACCTTGACCGGTTTTTTCAAAACCTTCAAAAGTACCGCCTCAAGCTCCCCTTGGACCGTCCGCTCCCCCTGGCCCTGGGCCTGCCACCCGCAAAATCCGGCGCCATCATATTCAAACGTAATTTTAAAATTCCGCATATCTAAAAAAGTCCTCGATAAGGCTCTGAACCGCCGTTGACTGCTCTCAAGAATGCAGGAAAAGTCCGGGTCGGAATGGTCATTTCCGTTACTTTTTCATTGGTTACATCTTCAAAGATCATCGTCATTCCCCGCTTGCCCTGGTCATCCGTAAAATGCTTGACGTACACGCTATAATGCGATCCCAAATAATCCCATTCAACTAAATCCTGTAATTTAGACATAAAATCTTTCCCTTAATTTTTTTGTTCCAAAAAATTCTCTGACCATCTCTTTATGGTCTCCCTGAAGCTCAATCGTTCCCCCATCCCCGTCTACATAAAATGTCCCGCCACTACCTGTTTTAACTTTCAATTCTTTGGCCAAATCTTTTAAATACGCCTCATTGCGCGGCAAAGCCCCAATTAATGTCACTACTTTTCCCTGTCGCCCTGATCTATCCAGACGGATCTTTGGTTTTATTGGCTGTGATTTCGGTTTAGCAGGCTCAAGGGATGGACAATCGCATTCGGCCACCGTTTTTTTACACCGGGGACAAAGCGCATTGCCATTTGAATCTTTGGGATAGATGGAATCAGGAATATCGATCATAGTAAGAATAAAAATCCCCTGCAAATTTATTCAATTCACAGGGGACTATTTTGTTCGAATAAACTTATTTACCTTTTTTCGATTTTTTCTTTTCCTTGTTACGAGGACTTTTATCTCCCATATCCACGACCTTTCTTTAATAAAAATATTAATGATAAAGTAATTGTACTAGAACCTGTCACTATGTTCAAGCTTCAAAAGTTTCCTTTTCTTATCAAGCCCCCCTGAATACCCGCCAATGGAACCATCCGCTGCAATGACCCTATGGCAAGGAATAATAATACACACGGGATTCTTTCCATTAGCTGTACCCACGGCACGAACAGCCTTTGGATTCTTGATCCTTTTAGCAATGTCTTTATAGGAAACTGTCTCCCCGAAGGGGATTTTAAACAATTCCCTCCATACTTGTTTTTGAAAAGAAGTCCCGGCAAGATTAAAAGCAATGTCAAACTGCTTGCGGTGGCCTGCAAAATATTCTTCTACTTGGCCTACCGCATTCTTTAATATCTTTTCTTCCGGTTTCGAAGCCCCTAACTTCTTGACTAATTGAACACGTTGCTTGTTAAAATGCATGCCTTCCAGACCGTCCTTTGAAGCAACCAGGTAAAGAGTTCCAACTTTTGATTTCATCTCATATTGAATTTGATCCATATGACCACCTCCCTAGATAGGTTGATAATTCTTGATTGACGGGGAATCCACCAGCACAACAGTTGGATTGATCTCTTTAAAATATTTTATAGACCACTCGGTGGGAAACAACATCACCAGCCTGTCTTGATCATCCAAAGCAAGTCCTGCCCCATTAGGAAGAATAGGGAGCAGCTGGGCTTCCGTATGGGATTCCACCCATCTTAAAATTTTCCAGTTCATAGGATTTAAATTCGACTCTGCCCCATACTCATCTTTCAGGCGATATTGCAGCACTTCATATTGTAATGGTCCCACCGCACCAAGCAAGGGCATGCTGTTCTTCGGCGACTTTAACTTAAAGGACTGCACAATATTTTCCGCCAAGAGATGGTCCATCCCCTTGCGAAAAGCTTTATATCCTGAGGTGACGGCATTCTCGAGAAAAGCAAACGATTCAGGCGCGAAAGTGGGCATTTCACCATAAACAATTCTTGGATCTTCGGTGATAGTATCCCCGATCCTCAGATCATTCTTCGTTACAAATCCCACGATGTCCCCGGGATAGGCCTCGTTGACAATTTCACGGTCACGGCCAAAAATATTATGAGAATCGGAAAGCTTGATATCTTCTCCTGTGCGGGAGTGCTTGACCGTAATGTTACGCATGAATTTCCCGGAGCAGATGCGCACAAAAACAACCTTGTCACGGTGCATAGGGTTCATATTGGTCTGGACTTTAAAGACAAAGGCAGAAAAAGCAGGGTTAGCGACCTCAACTAAACCGTTAAGTGAATTCCGAGGGGCTGGGCCTGTCGAGAATTCTAAAAACCCCTTGAGGAGCAGCTCAACCCCAAAATTATTCGCCGCAGACCCAAAAAACACCGGTGTCTGCTTGCCTGTCAGGACTTGCTTAAGGTCAAACTCACCCTGGGTGGCATCCAGAATTTCAAGCTCTTCGACCACTTCCTTATAAACACTCTCATGCAAATTTGCTTTTACAAATGGATCGCTGAGGCCATGAACAGAGACAGGTGCTCTAAAAGCCCCTTTGCCCAAACGTTCGAACATATGTACTTCTTTGAGCCTTCTGTCGAACACGCCTTTAAAATCCGGGCCATTACCCAAAGGCCAATTGATCGGATACGCCTTGAGGTTTAAGACTTTCTCTAATTCATCCATCAGCCCCAAAAGCGGACGGGACGGACGGTCAAGCTTGTTCATGAAGGTAAAAATTGGGATACCACGTTTGCGGCAGATCTCAAATAATTTGCGCGTTTGGGTCTCGATCCCTTTACCCGCATCGATGACCATCACCACCGCATCAACAGCCATGAGCACACGATAGGTATCCTCGGAAAAATCTTTATGCCCCGGAGTATCAAGAAGATTAAGGCGAAACCCGTCATAATCAAATTGCAAGACGGTTGAAGAAATAGAGATCCCTCGCTTTTTTTCAAGCTCCATCCAGTCAGAGGAGGTATCCCGCTGGCGTTTACTGGCGGTCACGGAACCCGCCAAACCAATGGCACCCCCGTAAAGCAAAAGCTTTTCGGTGAGGGTGGTTTTACCGGCGTCCGGATGCGAAATGATGGCAAAGGTGCGCCGACGCGCTGTTTCTGAGGCAATAAATGGATCGATCATAAGCCACCCAGATTACCATAAAAAACGAATTTTATAAACAATCATCCCAAAGGTCCCGCAAATGGTGTCAAAAATGGCATCTATCAACTCCGGCGAACGGCCCGGCGTGAATGATTGATGCCATTCATCCAAGGCCCCGCTTAAAAATATAAAACACGCCAAAATTAAGATTGTCATTACATTGACCTTAGTCTTGGGGGTCGCATAAGCCCGTATCACTAAGACCCCTAAAACACCGTACTCAATTATATGAGCGATCCGGTGCCCCCAAAACTGATAATTTGAATCAGGGACCAGTGTTGTGAGCGTTTTGCCCGGGATCGATGATAATACGCATATAAATCCATACCAGATCACCACGGGCAGCCAATTAGCCATCAAAGGATCCTTCGAGCATTTCATTCTTACACCCATAGCCTGTCACTTTCTGAATGCTAAATCCTTGGGCTTCCAGCCCTCGCCTGACCCATCCGGCAACAGTAAATGTGGCCAAGGTTGTTCCCTTCCCAGACAAACGCGCCAGCCCTGCAAAAACCTCTTCTGTCCACATCTGGGGATTCTTGGCTGGCGAAAATCCATCCAAAAACAATGCATCTGCCTTAGAGGCTGCTAAGCCATCTTGAGCGATTTTCTCCAAACCTAAAATTATATCATCGAAAACAATGGTCAAACGCACACATCCGCCATTAAGATCAAACACCCCTGCCTTACCTGAAAAGACCTTATAATTCTCTACCAACTCATTGGCTTGGAGTTTGATGAGGGCCCAAACACTTAGGGCTTGTTCAAGCTCTTCAACGGGTAAGGGATATCTCTCGACAGTAAAAAAATTCAACGTCCAGGATGATGGTGCGTGCTGTTTCCAAAGCTTCCAAGCCACACAAAAAATAAGCCCCGTACCAAAACCGGTTTCAACAATAGTGAAGGTGCCTTTAACCGCCGGATCGAGTTTCTTAAAACGCTCTTCTAAACGATTTCCCCCGCAAAAAATATACAGGGCATCTTCGTAGCCGTTGACAGCACAAAAATACATATCGTCAAAAACAACTGAAAACGGCGTGCCCTGGCTGTCCCATTTGATCAACTCAGAACCCATGACCTATAACCCGTCAGTACTTTTTATAGACTTAGGGATCCCAGACACTTTATGATGCATCTTGAATCCTTTTTTGATCGGTTTCATAAAAAGTTTGGAGGTACCTGCAGGCTTCGGACCGTTTTCCTTTTTACCATAATATGGCCTGGAACCTGCATCAACCTTACGGGAAAGTTTTGCATCTGGCTTCCCCTTGCGCCAAGGCTTAGCTGGAACCTGCGTCTTTGATCTTCTATCACCTTGACGAGCAGGTTTAGAATCTGTATTCGACTTGCGCCAAGGTTTAGGCGGCCCATCCATTTTATTATAATATTTCGATTCAGTTTTTTCTTTAGGTACTACTGGACTTACTGAGAGAGGCCGCCACATGAATTCTTTACCTTGTAAAGCTGCGATAGCAGCATTTTTCTCTGCTTCGTTAGGCATATCCACAAAGCCATATCCTCGGGATTTACCCTTCTTCTTGCCTTCCATAATAAGCACACCAGCCACCGTGCCAAATGTTTCAAATAACTTTCTAACATCTTCCTTCGTCGCTTCAAAAGAAAGATTCCCTACAAAAATATTATTCATTTTAACCCCTGTTTTAAAGCCAAGGCACGCGCCTTGTCCTTTTTACTCATCCGATGGCCCTTCACAGGCGCTTGACTTCTTGTCAGAATAACAGCTTCACCTGTTAATTCAAAGCCCTTGATGCTTTCCCTTGGCAAACGTGTCTGTATCCTTTTTTCGATCAATCTGAAATGGTCGAGATCCTCGTGCCCAACAAAAGAAACCGCGACACCGTTCATACCCGCCCTGGCTGTTCTACCAATGCGGTGAATATAATCATTCGGGGAGCGCGGCAGATCATAATTGACGACAAAAGGAAGTTTATCAATATCAATGCCGCGTGCAATAATGTCAGTGGCAACCAAGACGTTGATCTTCTTCGCCTTAAATTCGCTTAAGACAAAGGTTCTTTGGGCTTGCGTCATACTACCATGTAAGGCATCAGCTAAAATGCCGGCAGCCCGTAATTTGGCGGCTAAAATATCTGCGCCGCGAATACTGGCCACGAAGATCAAGACATGGTCCCAAGCCTCGGTCTTTATCAAATGTCTCAGCAAGGGCCCCCGATTAGTCCGATTCACTTCAATGGCCCTTTGATGGATGGTTTCAACTGTAGGTGTTCCCTCATCTATCTTAACCTCTAGCGCATCATGCATGAATTGCTGGGCCAAACTGCTGACCTTTTCATCCATCGTTGCAGAGAACAATACATTCTGACGCCGGGCAGGTAATGCTTTTAAAACCTCTTGCAGTTCTTCTGCAAATCCCATATCCAGCATTTTATCCGCTTCATCTACCACTAAAAGATTCAACGAAGACAATTTGATCTCTTTACGCTTGATGATGTCCAATAAGCGTCCAGGTGTGGCCACCGCAATATCCGCGCCATGATGCAGGTTCCTGATCTGAAGATCAATATTCAAACCACCGATCAACAGGATCGTCCTCAAGGGATCTGGTAAATTCCGTCCAAAGACTTTTAGTACCCCTTGCACCTGCACCGCTAATTCGCGGGTCGGGGTCAAGATCAAGACCTTCAGGATCCGCCGTTTAGTGTCCCTGGAATCTTCAAAAAGCTGCAGGATCGGCAGGACAAAACCAATGGTTTTTCCGCTGCCTGTCTTGGCCTGGGCTATCAGGTCCTGGCCTTTTAAAATGACAGGAATGACCTTTTCTTGGATCTCAGTCGGTTTTTCATAACCCGCTAATTCAATAGAACGCAGGAGATTAGTGGTTATTCCGAGTAAGGCAAATGACATAGTCCCTCTAATCCATTAAGTTTGATCTCATACATATCCTTAAGCATAACACCTAACAACCCTTTAGGGTACCCTTTGCGCGCCATCCAAATAAGATAACTCTCCGGAAGATCGACCAGTCGATGGTCTTTGTACTTGCCAAATGGCATACGGGCTTGGGATAATTTTGAAAAATAGGCTGGATCCGGAATTTCTGTCATTCTTCGATTTCAACAACTTTATTACGGGAAGCATCCTTTTGAAGAACTTCTATAGCCTCGCCAATCACAAAGAGAACCGCGTAGTCTTGCTTATTGCACCCCTTGATTGAGGGCATTGGGACCCCTGGAGCAACTGGAAATGCAGTTCTTTGTGCCATGGCCGGTGAACACGAATTATCACCTGTGGCCGGTGTGTAGCGTGCAGCGTGGCATGGCAGGTGCGTCACATCATAGAGCTTCGCGCCATTGTCTAACTCCCAACGTTCTGCACCATCTTTACCCATGGGATAAACAGTCAATACGGTCGTCACCTCTCGGCCACCTGTAACTACATATTTGCCGGGAGGTAGCGGGAAGTCTGGCTTCTCCATAATCGAGCCGTGTTCCTCCAGCCACCAATCTTTGTTATCAAATTTCCACTGTGCAGGAGCGACGCCACCTGAGGCCTTTAACTTTCCGAAGTCTTCCAGCATACATCCCCGCGGGCCTGGATCTTGACGCCACAGACCCCACCATTGAGCATTGCTCCCGGAGCTTGCAGATGGATCGCCCAACGCCACAATGTACTGTAGTGGAATATGCTTGAAACTGGTCTGAGCATGGGCCAACTGACCCAAGAAGGCCACCATCATGATCAATCCCATAGATAACAGTTTTATTTCGGACATATGGTTTGTTCTATTATATGCAAAAATCAGGGTTACGACAGGGTTTTATGGCATTTGTCCTAATTTTAACTTCATGTTTGATTAATGTTGCTAATGGCATAATAAATCAAAAAAGGAGAAAAGGATGAAAAAAATCTTATATGGTTTGATGTGTTTGGCGACGGTTTTTTCTATTCAAGGATGTTTCTGGCACTCGAGTACGGAAAAGGTGATTGATGAACCCTCGGGACAGCCCAGCACCACCGTGGTTACGCCTCAGGCGTCATCAACATCAACAACGGTTACGACTAACCCGTAGACTGCCAGAACTGTTTGGTGTCGATGTCCATGATGGTGAGTTTGGCACCCCAGCCGGCGCCGGTGTCCATGGCCCAGACGTTACACCATTTTTGCGGGTCTTTTTTCCCAAAATTGATAGTGGGGGTGTGGCCGATATAGACCGCATCGAAATTGCCAAATTTATGGTCTGGGTCTGTACGAAAGCGTTCTTGGGCTTGTTTTATTAGGCTTCTGTCCCAAAGGAAGATTTCTTTGGAAGTTGCTTCAAGGGGACGCTCGGGATCAAAGCCGCCATGGACAAACAGTCTATTCTTATCGACAAAATAAAGCGATGCTTTGGACAAAAATTGGATATGTTCCTTGGGCATTCCCTCCTTATAGGACATCATGGTCTGCATGCCCCCCTGCTCCATCCACCCTGGGATAGGTTTGCCTGAGACGGCCCACTCGAGTGCCCAGTCATCATGATTGCCCAAAATGTAAATACAGTTAGGAATGGTCAGAAGTTCATTGATGCAATCTTTGACCTGCTTGCCGCGGTCGCAGACGTCACCCAAACAAATAAGACGGTCTTCAGCCTTATTGAATTGGGATAATTTGAGGCATTTGAGCAGGGCTTTGTAGGCACCGTGGATATCGCCTATTACGAAGGTTTTCATAGTGTCTGGATTCCTGCTTTCGCAGGAATGACATGATCTAAAGATTCTTGATCAGAATTTCTGCGATTTGGACGGCGTTTAGGGCGGCGCCTTTTCTTAGATTGTCGGCAACGATCCAGAGATTTAGGCCATTGGGGATAGAGATATCCTCGCGGATACGTCCCACGAAGGTTTCATCGCGGCCGTCAGCATTGATCGGTAATGGATATTGGGATGAATGGACATCATCAACCACCTTGACGCCAGGGGCTTTCTTTAAAAGTTTGATCGCCTGGGACCTGGTGATCTTCTTTTTGGTCTCGATATTCACTGATTCAGAATGGCTGTTTTTGACAGGGACACGCACGCAGGTCGGACAGACCTGGATCTTTTGGTCATGGAACATCTTGCGGGTCTCGTTGACCATTTTCATTTCTTCTTTGGTGTAGAAATTCTCTGTAAACACATCAATTTGGGGGATCAGATTATGCGCAATTTGATGGGGAAATTTCTTGGCACTCATCTTACCGCCTAATTGGTTTTCCAATTCAGCCACAGCCTCAGCGCCAGCGCCTGAAACAGCCTGGTAGGTAGAAACCACGATGCGTTTGATCTTACCAAAATCATGCAGGGGTTTTAAGGCGACGAGCATTTGGATGGTTGAGCAATTGGGATTAGCAATAATGCCCTTATGTTTCTTGATATCTTCAGGATTGACTTCAGGAACGACCAAAGGAACGTCCTTATCCATACGGAATTGTGAGGTATTATCAATCACCACTGCACCGGCTTTGGCGGCAATGGGTGCCCATATTTTTGAGATCTCGGCACCTGGTGAAGACAAGACAATGTCCACCCCGTTAAAGACATCCTTGGTCAAAGGAACATATTTAATGCCGTCTAGTTCACCGCCGGCACCGCTGGGGGAAATGAGTATCAATTTATTAACGGGAAATTTACGCTCTTTGACAATGCGATACATGCATTGACCGACGGCGCCGCGGATGCCCAGGATGGCGACATTATATTTTTTCATAAGGACTCCACCACCATATGACCGATCTGATCTGTCGAGTAGCCCATTTGGCCGATCAGCATGGAATTCATTTTCAGCATTACTTTTTGTACGGCCGCGTCAACGGCTTGGGCGGCTTTTTCTTCTTTGAGATGTTCCAGCATGAGCTTAACGGTTAGTATCGCGGCCAACGGATTAGCTACACCTTTACCCGTAAACTGCGGGGCGCTGCCGTGGACCGGCTCGAACATACTTACGCCACCGGGATTAATATTTCCCGATGGGGCAACACCCATGCCACCTTGTGTTACGGCAGCCAAGTCTGTAATAATATCACCAAACATATTGGTTGTCACAATCACGTCAAAACGCTCGGGCGCTTCTATTAAAAAGATACACATGGCATCCACGTGAAAATAATCTATTTTGACCTTAGGATACGATTGGGACATCTCATTCATCACACGGTCCCACAGACCAAAGACATTGGTCAGGACATTGTTTTTGCCGCAGAGCGTTAATTTGCCGACATACCCTGCTTTTTTATCTTCTTCGCTTAAACCCTTCCAGGGTAATGTCGCATGGCGCTTCATCACATACTCAAAGGCATATTTTAAGCAACGTTCCACTTGAGCGTAGGAATAGACCATGACCTGGGTCGCCACTTCCTTGTTGGTCCCTTTGTCCTTGACCTCACCTTCGCCGGTATAAACGTCACCACTATTCTCACGCACGACCACATAATCAATATGTTCCGGGCCCTTATTCTTGATGGGTGTCGGTACATTTTGATACAAACGCACGGGGCGTAAATTGATATATTGCTCCAGACCAAAGCGGAGTTTCAAGAGGATCCCGCGCTCTAAAATGCCGGGTTTGACATCCGGATGGCCTACAGCTCCGAGATAAATGGCGTCAAAGGCTTTGAGGCTGTTCATTTCCTCATCGGAGAGAACTTGGCCGCTCTTTAAATAGCGGGCACCGCCAAAATCAAAAGATATACGCTCTGTTTTAAAGCCGAATTTGGCACCTGCGGCGTCCAGGACCTTGAGGCCTTGATTAACCACTTCTGGGCCGATGCCGTCGCCGGGGATGATGGCTAATTTATAAGTTTTCATGGCTGATATCTTTTAACAACTAATGTTGCATTGTGGCCGCCGAAACCCAGTGAGTTGGATAAGGCTACGTCCACTTGTACCTTGCGCGCTTGGTTGGGCACATAATCCAGATCACAATCAGGGTCCGGGGTTTCCAAATTGAT
>Ga0206883_1082_pt1 | contig 12838 bp, 13 predicted proteins | sample Alteio_BWOrgCont_2_FD_152910 | JGI IMG/M metagenome (GOLD analysis project Ga0206883, IMG submission 152910) | Enriched cells from forest soil in Barre Woods Harvard Forest LTER site, Petersham, Massachusetts, United States -... | ecosystem: Environmental > Terrestrial > Soil > Temperate forest > O... | reverse complement strand
CATCGCGGGCACGGGCATTGCATCGCGAAGGGCGCCGAGACGAGCGCAATGATGGCGGAGCTGTTCGGAAAGTCGACCGGCACGAACAAAGGCAAGGGCGGCTCGATGCATATCGCCGATTTTTCGGTCGGGATGCTTGGCGCGAACGGCGTCGTGGGGGGCGGAATCGGGATTGCGGTCGGTGCGGCGCAAGCCGCACGCCTGCTGGGCAAGAAAAGCGTCAGCGCATGTTTCTTCGGTGACGGGGCTGTCAATCGCGGACCGTTTCTCGAAGGGCTGAACTGGGCCGCGGTGTTCAAACTTCCGGTGTTGTTCGTATGCGAGGACAATGCGTTCTCCGCGTTTACGCGCGCCAGCTCGACGACGGCGGGCAAAGGCGCGACCGCGCGCGCAGAAGCGATCGGTGTTGAGGCGCGAGCGGTCGACGGCAACGACGTCTTCGCAGTCTACGAGGCCGCGCGCGAACTGCTCGCACATGTGCGAGAAGGGCGCGGACCCGCGTTTCTCTACGCGCCGACCTATCGGCTCGACGGTCACACCGTGTTCGATAAAGCGCCGTACCGTTCGAGCGAAGAGCTCGAGCGCAAACGCGAAGATGACCCGCTGAGCGAAATCGAGTCGCGCTTGCGCGAATGGGGAGCCTCGCAAGAGCACATCGACAAGATTCACGTCGAGGCACGCGAGGAGATGGTGCGTGCCATGGAAGCGGCGCGACGTGCGCCGTTGCCGACCGAAGCCGATGCATTTCTCGATGTGCAAAACGTTGGTGCGCCGGTATGAGCGTTCAGAGCACGCCAAAGACGACGACGATGACGATTGCCGAGGCTGCGCGTGATGGACTCGCCGAGGAGATGCGCCGCGATCCGAGTGTGTGGGCGCTTGGCGAGGATCTGGCGCCCGGTGGGATCTTCGGAACATACAAAGGCCTGGTCGAGGAATTCGGGCCGGAACGCATCGTCAGCACACCGATCTCCGAGAGCATGATCATGAACGTTGGGTTCGGCGCCGCGCTCGGAGGAACGCGACCCGTGATCGAGATGCGCATCCTCGATTTCGCGCTCTGCGCATGGGACGAGCTGATCAATCAGATCGCAAAGGCGCGCTTCATGTTCGGCGGACAAACGAACGTCCCGGTCGTCGTGCGCTTACCGCAAGGGATCGGCCGCGGATTTCAAGCCGCGCAGCATTCGCAATCACTCGAAGCCTGGCTCGTGCACACGCCGGGCTTGGTCGTGCTTGCGCCGGCGACGGCTGCGGACGAAAAAGGGCTGCTGAAGTCGGCGATTCGCTGCGACGATCCGGTCGTAATGCTCGAGCCCAAGTCGCTCTTCTCGACGACGGGCGAAGTCCCCGAAGGCGAGTACACGACGCCGATCGGTGAGGCGCGCATTGCACGCGAAGGCAACGACGTCACGCTCGTGACCTGGTCGTCACTGCTGCCGGCGGTCCTCGCCGCGGCAGAAAAAGCTGCCGCTGCCGGCGTCTCGGTTGAAGTCGTCGATTTGCGCAGCCTCTGGCCCTGGGATCGCGCGCGCGTTCTCGCCTCCGCAGGACGCACGAAACGCGCGCTCGTTGCGCACGAGGCAGTACTCGTCGGCGGATTCGGTGCGGAAATTGCCGCTACGATTACGGAAGAGCTCGGCGTTCCGGTCGCGCGCATCGGCGCACCGCGCATTCCAGTCGGCTACGCGCCGATTCTCGAGAATACGTACCGCGTCACCGCTGAGAAGATTTTCGAGGCGATTGCGAAGGTCGCGCGGTGAACACGAATATCACGGCCACCGAATTCTTTGCCAAAGCAAAAACGTGGCAACAAGAGCTGAAGAAGCTCCGAGCGATCGTCAAGTCGACGGGTTTGAAGGAAGAAATAAAGTGGGGCAAGCCCACCTACACGTTGGATGGAACGAACGTCGTCATCTTCGTTCCACTCAAAGAGCACTTAGCGTTGATGTACTGCAAAGGCGCACTCCTGAAAGATGCGCGCAAGCTGCTTCAAGATATCGGACAGTCGCAGGGCAATCGCTGGATGAAATTCGGCAGCCTTGCGGAGATCACGAAGCTCGAGCCGGCAATAAAATCCTACATTCGCGAAGCGATCAAGAACGAAAAATCGGGTGTAAAAGTCAAGTACAAAGAGACGTCGGACTTTCCGGTTCCAGACGAGCTCAAAGCAAAGTTCGCCAAGACGCCTTCGTTCAAGAAAGCCTTTGAGTCGTTAACGCCCGGACGGCAGCGCGGCTATCTCATCTATTTCGCGGGCGCCAAACAATCGAAGACGCGCGAGTCGCGCATTGAAAAATCGACGCCCGCAATCCTCAAAGGCAAAGGCCACCTGGAGTAGCGCCGGCGATTACCTGGCGCACGTTCGATCACCGCACGCAAACTGTCGTGCGCAAAGGGCCGCCGCAAGGCTCGAATCACTTTGCTGTCATCCTGAGCGTAGCGCTCCGCAGGAGCGCGAAGTCGAAGGACCGTCGGAATGTCTCGGGCCGCGCAGCAGTGTTAAAGGGGTGCGGGCACGATCGTGCCCTCGACCTTGTTGCATCGTTTCGCTAACCGCGAGATCGGAATGGTCCCTCGACTTCGGGCCACTGCGTGTCCCTACGCTCGGGATGACAAGAGAGTGTCGCAATTCGTGGCCCGCGGCGGCCCTTTGCGCACAACAGTTTGCGTTGCGCTTATCGTACGTGCGCCCGGTAACAGGAGCTAATAAACCCCGAGTATTCGGCTTTCTCCATCAATTTCGGCGAGGGCGCGTGTCAGCGCGGCCGGTTCGGCGCGATCGATCTCGCAATAGAAACGATACTTGAACGGACCTGCGTCGGGGGCGGGACGCGAGACGAGCGAACGCAGATTGAGGTCTTGATCGGCAAATGCGGACAGCGCGTCGCGCAGCGAACCCGGACGATCTGCGAGCGCGAGCGCAACGCAGGCGCGGTTGCCGGCGCGCGACATGCTGTCGTTGCGCCGCACCAAAAAGAAGCGCGTGAAATTCTCGGGGTTATCTTGCACGGCCTCGGCCAGAATCGAAGCGCCGTAGCGATTTGCGGCCGTGCGCGAACCGATCGCGGCGACGGCTGGATCGTTTTGCGCGACGATCTCGCGCACGGCACCGGCCGTATCGTCGACGACCGTGCGCTCCCAGCCCGGATGGGCTGCGAAGAGACGTCCGCACTGTTCGAGCGCGACCGGATGCGAACGCACTTCGCGGATCCCCTCGATTGTCGCGCCTTTTACGCCCATCAACGATTGGACGACGCGATGCACGGTCTCGTCGACGATCGTGAGTGTCGGATGCGACCAAAGCAGATCGTAATTGGCCGAAATCTGTCCCGAAATCGAGTTTTCGATCGGCAACAGCGCGGCGTCGACCTCGCCGCCGTCGACGGCTGCAATGAGCATCCAGAACGTCCGGTACCCGCGTGCCTGCGCGCCGGGCACAAGATTGTTTGCGGCTTCCTCGCTGAACGCGCCCGGCTCACCTTGAAAGCCGACCGTTCGAATCTCGCTCATTTTGTCGAACGCGGACCTTGCGATGGAATCGGCGTCGCAGCGCTTGTGCCGAACGCCGCACCGGTTACGCGGAAGCCGACGCTCAGCAGATAGTACATCACGCCGAGAAACAGAATCGCGACGACGGCGAGGATCGGAAGATAGATGCGCGGGGGCAATCCGCGCGCCGGCGGTGGGTTCACTGCGAAGGACTCGCGCCCCCGCGACTGCAATCCCTTCTCTGTGCTACCGGACGTGGCTGAATTGCAGCTCATGTTTGCGCAGTTCAACTGCACGTATTTCGACGGCGAGATTCCGACACACGAGATCTCGTACAACAATCGCTTCTCCAACGTCGCCGGCCGCATCACGTACAAGCCGCCTAAGATCGAGCTTTCGCCCAAGCATCTGCGCGGCAAGCCTGACCAGTTGAGGGAGACCTTGCTCCACGAGATGATTCATGCGTGGCTCTTTGCCCGCAAGCAGAATCCCGGTCACACGCCCACGTTCAAGAAGAAGATGCGCGAACTGGGACTGAAATCGATCTATCACGAGCTTGGTTCGGCCGTGCCGCTCAACGAGAGCGCGAAGCGGTATATTCTGCGCTGCGATCATTGCCGTCGCGAGATGCTGCGCAAACGCCGTCCGCCGCTCGGCGCCCGCTGCGCGCATTGCCGTCGTCAGATTCTCGTGTTCGAAGTCGTCGAGATGCGTCAGTTGGATGAAGGCGGCGTACGGGCCGCGCGCGGCGCGCTATAAGCTCTGGCCGCTCCCCGAACCGGTCATGTCCGAACCCTTCTGCGCCGGCTGCCCGAACGGACTGAAACCTCTTAAGAATTGATCGATCGCCGGGTTGTTGATCGTGCGGTTCGCAACGACTTCGCTTCCCGTCACAACCCCATTACTGAGGTGCACGTTCAGCGATTGCCCGCTGTGGATTTGCACGGTCTTCGTCGCCGTTGTGATCGTGACGTCGCCGTCCGCGCACTTCACGCAGTAGATTTGATCGCCGGCGGGTCCGGCAACGAAATATCCGACGGTCCCGCGAACGGCCAGCTGCGAGGTCGGCGTGACAAAACGATAGCTGGCCTTTGCACCGGTTGGATGCACGACGTTGAATCGCACGGCCCCGTGCTCGATGAACACCGTACCGCTGGCCGGATTCGCCGCCTCGGCCGCGTGCAGCTCGCCGATGCGCACTTTTGTGCGATCGCCGATCCGAACTTCACTCGAGTCGCTCAGCTGCAAGGTCGCGAGCGTCGCAACCTCGGTCGTTGCGATGACGGAATCGCTGACGGCAACCTCTGCGTAGAGCGCTCTCGGGTCGGTTGTCGGCAGCTGATACGTGACGACCCCCTTGTCGCGGCGCAGAATGTTGTCGTCCGCACTGCTCGCCGGCAAGGCCAGAGCGAGAAGTATTATCGCTAAGAACGCGATCGGTCTATGCATGTCCGGCCATGTGTTTCACCGCCAAAGCGAGCGCCGCCACGAAGAGCATTCCTGCCATCACCGTTGTGAGCTGGGACGCTTGCATCCTGCGCGCAACATGCGCACCGACGGCGCCGCCCACGAATCCGCCCACAACGAGCGGGATGACGGCCCAGGCTTCGAGATCGCCATACAGGCCGTGCGCGATGATGCCAACCGGCGACGTCAGCATGACGACGAACGCCGACGTGGCTGCGGTCGTGTAGACGTCTTCGCGGAGCAGCACGAGCATCGCGGGGACCAGCACGATCCCGCCGCCGATGCCGAACAAACTCGAAGCAAAACCGACCACAACCCCGAGGCTAATCTCAATCGCCAGTTTTTGAGGCGGCGTGAAGTTCCGCGGCTCGGGTTCCTTGTTGCGCCGCATTACGATCATGATGCCGGTCGCGATTAAGAACACTCCATAGATGAGATCGAAGCTGCGTCCGCTCAGCAGCCGCACGGCGTAGGCGCCCAAGATCGAGCCGGGGATGCCGGCGGCGGCGATCGTGAGCCCGCGCGGAAGATCGACGGTGCGACGGCGTATGAACGTTACTGAGGCCGCGAGCGTATTCGCAAAAACGAAGAACAGCGAATCGGCTGCCGCAAACGCTGGCTCGATGTTGAAAAACAGGCGCAACACCGGAACGACCAAGAAGCCGCCGCCGAGTCCGGCGAGTGAACCGAAAACTGCCGCGATTGCTCCGACGAAAAAGAGCGCGAGTGAGGTGAGGAGCGACGATTCGTCCGTTAGTGCGCCGCCGCCATTTGCGCAACGACCGGTTCGTTCGGATCGCGCAACACTGAGGGATTTACCTCACCCGGATTCAGCTTGCGGATCACTTCGAAGATGCGAAGCGGCTTTTCCTTACCTTTGACCATGACCGGATCCAGCTCGTTGACGACGACGAGATCCTTGACTTCATTCCACGTCGTCTCGCTGATGATCGTCTGTCCGCCTTTGGCGACGTTGTAGAGACGCGCCGCCGTATTGACGTTGTCGCCGATGACGGTGTAGTTCAAGCGATCGGCGGATCCAAGGTTGCCCATGACGACTTCGCCGGTGTTGAGCCCCATGCCGACCGTGAAAACCTGACGGCCCTGGGATTTCCATTCCTCGGCGATCTGCAAGATTTTCTCTTGCTGTTCGATTGCCGCAAAGACCGCGCTCTTGGCGTCGTCCGGTTTCGGATTCGGTGCGCTAAAGACGGCCATGAGGCAGTCGCCGATGAACTTGTCGACGTAACCGCCGTACTTGAAGACGATTTGGCACATGTCTTCAAAGTATTCGTTGAGCTGCCCGTAGATTTGCTCCGGCGTCATCTTTTCCGACATCGCCGTGAATCCGCGAATATCCGAATAGAAGATCGTGACCTTGACGCGCTTCCCTTGCAGGTTCAGCGCCGCTTTGGGATCGTCGTGCTTGAGCATTTCGCTGACGATCTCGGGGCTGACATGTTTGCCGAACATGTCGCGAATCGCGCGCTTGTCGTTACCTTCGGTGATGATCCGGTATAGCGCGACGAAGAGTGCAGTTGCGAGCATCGCGCCGTCGACGTGAATCAAGTCGAGCCAGTAGAGCGCGAATCCGTACATCATAACGACGATGGCCGAATACGCGAGGATGAGTGCGATCGATGAGCCGATGCCGATGAGCGGCGGCAAGAACGTCACGATGACGCCGACGACGATCGGCAGCGCCAGCAATAAAATGATGTTGACCCACGGCCGCGAGCGCGTGATGAACGTACTCGTGAGGAATTGATCCATGAACCGAAGGTTGGAGAAGACTCCGGGATAGCGGCCGTTGGGCGTCAGTACGAAGTCGCCCGAGCCTTGTGCGGTGCTTCCGACGACGACGATGTTGCCGTTCGCGAACATCTTGAGGTCGGCCGGATTCGCGGTGAGCGCATCCCAGAATCCCATCTGCTCGGCAAACGAGATGTGCTCGGTCGGCGCTCCGGTACGCCCGCTGAGCTCTTGCAGCTCGTAGGTGCGGAACGGCAAGTTCAGGATGCGGTTGTCGCCGTCGAGCGGAATCGTGCGATCGCCAAAGCGCGCACGCCAGCTGTTGATCGCCGAGAATTTGTTCCCGGTGAATTGTTGGACGGTCGCACCTGCCAGCGACAGATATGTTTGTTCCTTACCGTTCCCGTCGGTCGTGACGAGCGGGAACGGCTGCGAGAGCGTCCATCCGCCGGGATTGTCGACCGTCGTGTATCCGGTATTGGCGACATAGGGAAGCAGCGTCGGCGCAACTTGTTCGACGCCGAGATTTCCAGCGCTCGTCGTGTTGATGTCAACGCCGAGGACTGTTGGTACGGCGCGCAGACCCTTTGCGAAGACGGCGTCTTGGCGTGGATCTTGCGCCGGATCGATGAATAGAACGTCGAACGCGACGACTTTCGCCCCGGCCTTACCCAGTTTTTGCAGCAGGCGTCCGTATGTCGAACGCGGCCACGGGAACGGGCCGAGCTTTCCAAATGCTTCTTCGTCGATGGTCAGCAGCTTGAGATGCGGATTGACTTCATGCCGATCCGGAAAGTGCAGGCCGACCTTGTGGAGCCAATCGGAGTCGTCCGCGGCGAGCATCGCCTCGTTGACGACGACGTAGTCCATGACGCGGTTCGCATTGGAGAACGTCTGCGCCGGCGCCAGATACAGTAGTATGCCAAACGTTGCAGCAACGAGCGACAGTACGATAGCGATCGATAATGTGCGAAGACGACGCATCAGGAAGAACCCCGTGACGAGCGTTCCGATGGCCTTAGACGGAGGCCCCTGACCTCCCCGTCAGACGCGGCTGATGTAGCGGCGGTCGCGCGTATCGATCCGGACGACGTCGCCCGGATTGACAAAGAGCGGCACCTGTACGGTCGTCCCGGTTTCGAGTTTCGCGGGTTTGGTCGTCCCGGTCGCGGTGTCGCCTTTGAAGCCGGGGTCGGTTTCGGTAACCGTGAGCTCGACGTGCGCGGGAATGTCGACGCCGATCGGATTCCCGTCGTAGAACTGCACGGCGACCTTCATTCCGTCTTTGAGAAAATCGGCCGGGCCGCCGATGAGGTCGCGCTGAATCGTCACGTTCTCGTACGACTCGGAGTCCATAAAATGGAAGCCCTCGGCATCGTTATAGAGCATCTGCATGTCGCGGTTGTCGACGATCGCGCGCTCGAGCTTCTCACCCGCGCGGAACGTGCGCTCGACCGTCGAGCCCGTTTTGACATTTTTTAGGCGAGTGCGAACGAAGGCCGAGCCTTTGCCCGGCTTGACGTGCAGAAATTCGATGACCGTCCAGAGTTGGCCGTCGATGACGATGGTGATTCCGTTGCGAAAGTCATTACTTGATATCATGGAGCGCCACCGGGGTTGGACGCCGACCTGGAAGCTCCTATCAACCGATTTTCACGCCCCTCGAACAGCCGGCGGATATTCTCTCGATGACGCCACGCGATAATGGCGACGACGCATGCGGCATAAATTGCGGCGCGCACATCGAGAAACAACCACAGCGAGCCGATCGTCGAGATACTGGCGAGAAGCGAACCGACGCTCGCGAACCCCGTCGCAAGCACGGCCACGATCCACACGCCGATGAAGATCAGCGCAGCCTGCCAGGCCAGCCCGAAGAGCACGCCGAGCTCGGTTGCCACTCCTTTGCCCCCTCGAAATCGCATCCACGGCGAGTAACAGTGTCCCACGATTGCTGCGAATCCCGCGACGAGCGCGAGCGATATCCCGCCCACATCCTGCGCAAGGACCGTTGGTGCGAAACCCTTGAGCGCATCCAATATCAGCACGAGCGCGCCTGCACTCTTGCCGAGCGTGCGTGCCGCGTTCGCGGCTCCAATGTTACCGCTTCCCTGCGCGCGAATGTCGGTCTTGAAGAAGACGCGTGCGACGATCAGACCGAATGGGAGCGAACCGAGAAGAAAAGCAAGGATGACGATCCCGGCTTCCTTCATTATTCTTCGGGCCCCGATCGCGGACGGAATTCGAACGTGAGCGGGACGCCGCTCCAATCGTCCGAGGCTCGCAGGACGTTTTCCAAAAAGCGCTGATACGACGGCCGCACGAGATCCGGATCGTTGCAGTGCAAAATGAAGAGCGGTGGGCGCGTCGCGACCTGCGAGCAGTAGAAGATCTTGAGAATCTTGCTGCCCATCATCGGCGGTGGATGCGCGCTTACGGCATCGCGGATAATTGCGTTGAGGCGGGCAGTTGCGACGCGCCGCTCCAGATTTTCGGCAACGCCCATGACAGACGGCATCAACGCGCCCAGACGACGGTGCGTCAGCGCGGAAAGAAAAACGACCGGCGCAAACCGCGCAAAGGGCATCTGCTCGTAGATCGCTTCGCTCAGCTCGGCTTGCGAATACTCACCTTGCGCGCGCGCCAGATCCCACTTGTTGGAAACGATGATCAGGCCTTTGCGTTCTTCGATTGCGAGACCGGCGAGGCGCCGATCCTGCGCGAGCGGACCTTGCATAGAATCGAGGACGAGCAACGTAATATCGGCGCGCGCGATCGCGGCCAGCGAGCGCAGCGAGGCATAGTATTCGATCGAGCCGCGCGTCGATGGTTTTTTGCGCACCCCCGCGGTATCGATCAGACGAATCGTTCGGTCGCGATACGGGAAGATGGAGTCCAGTGCGTCGCGTGTCGTCCCGGGTACATCAGAAACCAAAGCCCGTTCGGTCCCGAGCAGCGCGTTCAGGAGCGAGCTCTTACCGACATTCGGTTGACCGATGATCGCGATCGCGAGCTCATCGACCGGCGCTTCGACTGCTTCCGTTTGCGGTGGAAGCCGCGAGATGATCGTGTCCAGCAAATCGCCGGTGCCTTCACCATGGATCGCTGAGACGGCGATCGGTGGGCCCAGGCCCAAACGGGTGAACTCTGCGTGGACGGCATCACGCGCGGTATTCGATTCGGCTTTGTTCGCAACGAGCAAGACGGGCCGTCGCGTGCGGCGCATGATCGCGACGACGTCCTCGTCGAGCGGATTGAGCCCTTCGGCAGCATCGACGACGAAAACGATCACATCCGCATCGCGGGCTGCCGCTTCGGCTTGGCCGCGCGTCTTGGCTTCGATCGAGTCGCTCGACACGTCGGTATCGATGCCGGCCGTATCGACGAGCGTGAAGACGCGGCCGCGCCACTCGGCGAGCGCATACAACCGATCGCGCGTCACACCCGGGGACTCGTCGACGATTGCAAGCCGCTTTCCGATCAAGCGATTGAATAGCGAGCTCTTGCCAACGTTCGGACGCCCGACGAGTGCGACGGTAGCGGGGCGAATCGAAGCGGACACGGTTGGGACAGACATCTCGGCAGGCAGCCTACGGCGCCTTAGGGGCGAAGTCCGCCACCTGTGATCGTGTTACGCGGAATCCTTGTCGCTTGCGTTGCCGCTGTTTTCGCGACCACGAGCGCGGCGCAAGCGGGTACGAGCGCCGGTGCGATCTATTTGACGACGCTCCCGAGCGGCGCCGATACGTGGGTGGACGGCGCTTACGTTGGCCACTCGCCCGTGCTCGTCGATGCACTTGGTCCGGGCAAGCACACGATCACCGCCGCGAAGAGCGGCTGGGAGAGTCGCGAGCTGCGGGTCACGGTCCGCGATCAGGATCCGCTGCAATTCATTGACATGCAGCTCGAGCGCGATCCAAGCGCGGCGGCGCTCAACGGCACGCTTGCGCTTCATGCCGGACTTCCGATTCGCAGCCTTACCGTCGACGGTACTCCGGTCAAGCTTTCGGCTTCCGGAAAAGTGGACATGGCGCCAGGCCAGCACGCAATTGTCGTCGCGACGGAAACCGGCCGCTTCGAGCGCCAAGTCGATATTTATCCGGACACGACCACGAACGTGATCGTGCGAGTCGGAGGCGACGGCGCGAATCGCGCCATCGTCGTTGCACCGGTCACGAACTATCTTCCGGCCGCGGACGTCACCGTCGACGGTAAGCGCATCGCGATCCGGCACAACGGCCACACGGTTACCGGCACCCTCGGGAACGCGAGCATGCGGATTGATGGAGTCTCGGCTACCTTTGATACGCCGCCGGCCATGATCGGCGGGAACCTCTTCTTGCCGCTCGACGTCTTCGTTCGGCTCGGCGCGGTGCCGCTTCGCCCGCACTAGCTTAAAAGGGAGAGCCCGCCTGGGGCGAACCTAGCTGGTTCCGTGCCAGGCATATATATCGAAACATTCGGATGTCAGATGAATGAGGCCGACTCCCAAGATATTGCGGAGCGGGCTCAGCGCGCTGGATATACCGTTGTCGACCGGCCGCACGAAGCCGCGATCCTCGTCATCAACACGTGCACGGTCCGCGACAACGCCGAGACGCGCGCCTACGGACGCATCGGCCACTTGAAGATGCTCAAGGACGCGAATCCGGGGATGCGTCTGGTTGTTACAGGTTGTCTTGCAGAACAAGACCGTGACCGCATGCAGAAGATCGTCCCGCACGTCGACGCGATCTTCGGGACGCAGGAGCTCTCGCAGCTCGGTGATGCGATCGCGGCCTGGCGCAGCGAGTTTGGCGAGATCGATTCGGAAGAGGCCGAGGAACGCGCGCTGCTCGTTCCAATCGGCGGGAGCGGCGACGCCGTCGCTGATGCCTATTCGCACTTACGTGCATTCGTAACCGTGCAGCGCGGCTGTTCCTATTATTGTACGTTCTGCATCGTCCCGCACGTGCGCGGCCGGTTTGATCACCGTCCGATGACGGCGGTGCTCGCGGAAGTCGAGCAACGGCTGGAACAAGGCGCGCGCGAGATTACGCTCGTGGGGCAGACGGTGAACGCGTATCGCGATCCCGCAAGCGGCGCCGATTTCGCCGATCTCTTGAGCCGGGTCGCGGAGCTTCCGGGGCTCGAGCGTCTTACGTTCCTAACTTCGCATCCGAAGGATTTCACCGCGCGAATCATCCGCGTGCTCGCTGCACATCCGAAAATTAACCCGCGCCTGCACTTGCCGCTGCAGTCCGGCTCGAACCCGGTGCTGCGCAAGATGAACCGCAAATACACGGTCGAGGAATATCGCGCGAAGATCGAGGCGTTCCGCGCGAGTTGCTCCGGCTGGGCGCTGACGACGGATTTCGTCGTCGGTTTCCCGGGTGAAAGCGACGATGATTTTGCGGCGACGCTTGCTTCTTGCCGGGAATTCGGCTTTGCGCAAGCCTTCAGCTTCGTCTACTCGCCGCGACGCGGGACGCCCGCCGCGCGCTGGGAGCAGCTCTCACCCGAGATTGGCGCCGAGCGTCTGCGTGCGCTCAACCACGTTGTCGACGAAGGCCTCCTCGCGCATAACGCCGCGAAGATCGGCACCACCGTGCGTGCCCTGATCTGCGGGCCATCGAAGAAAGATCGAACGAAGCTCGCGGCGCGTGCGCTCGACAACGTGAACGTCATCGCGCCGGACACCGAAGGCGAAGCACGCACGCCACGCCCGAACGAACCGTGGCTCGACATTCGCATCGAGGCCGCGCATCGCTGGGGATGTTCCGGTACGATCGTCGGACGAGCACGCCATTTCGATGGACCGGCACGCGCGGTAGCGGTTCCAGTACTCGATTTGATCCTCGCTTAAACATTAACTCGCTTGTGGATTTCGTGGATAAGCGGCCTTCGTTTGCGAATAACTCAACAAACTTGTGAGTAAGCCTGTGGGCACTCAAAACAAGTATTGCAATGCTAACTCTGCTTGATTAATATCATCTTACTCCAAGCAATTGAAGTGCGGCGCGCGTAGCCGCCGTGGGACACCAGCGATGACGATCAACGCTCACGCGGAGATCTGAGCTGCAACCACGAATCGACGGCCGGCACTGAACCGGGCAACTGGATCAAGTCGGCGAGCAGACTCAAAGCT
>Ga0206883_1107_pt1 | contig 12923 bp, 14 predicted proteins | sample Alteio_BWOrgCont_2_FD_152910 | JGI IMG/M metagenome (GOLD analysis project Ga0206883, IMG submission 152910) | Enriched cells from forest soil in Barre Woods Harvard Forest LTER site, Petersham, Massachusetts, United States -... | ecosystem: Environmental > Terrestrial > Soil > Temperate forest > O... | reverse complement strand
CATGCTGCTCCGAGCCTATCCAAATGGTATTGTCTTCTGCCATTGCATCCCCACCAAACACGAGAGGCGTGACGTGCCACTTGATCTGTCCATTATATCGATCATCGCGCTTCAGGGACGTATTCGTGGGGATATCAAATGGAGTTAGATAACGTTTATCGAGGGGAACAGTGGGGATCGTATAAGTGACGCCGTCCGTGGCACGAACGATAAAATCGTCCCACCCGCGCAATCCGACAATGGCGAAATCTGGGAGCCATTCAACCAATCGATACCGGTCGGTCTCGGAAGCAACTTCCAAGTCTGAGAAAAGGATAAGATAATCTTCTCCGAGCCAGCCTTCGTTCACCCGAACCGACCTCCTCGATATGCCCAATAAGGTTCACATGCCCGACGGCTCGACAGTCATTGCAGCCAATGGGGTCTTCGCCGTGCTACCGCCCCGTGGAGATGACGCCTAATGTCGCTTGTGGGTCATTCTCGACGAAATCGGCCCGCTCCGGCAAGGTCCGCCCCAGCCCCATAGCAGACATGCGAAGGATGTCGCGGATCGGCTCAGTCGCCGGTGGCGGTCAGGCTGGGAACATTCGACGCGCCAGCGCCAACAGACCGCACCCGGCGATTCAATGATAAGCCCTTAAGCCTTTTGGATCGCGGCAGCGGCTTTGCGGATCGCATCCAGCACCTTGTCGGGCTGCGAAAGCATGGGAACATGGCTTGAATTGGTTTCCACAACGGTCGCGCCCATGCGCTTGGAAGCTGCCCGCTGCAGGTCGGGATGAACGGTATGGTCATTGGTGCCCATGACATACCAACTCGGTTTCGTCTTCCAGGCGACACCCGCAAGCTTCTGGTCGAACAGATCGGGGACCGGAACTCCCTGGGTCGCCCAGACAAGTTTCTGATCGGCTTCCGTCAGATCGCCGCAGAAATGCGCCGTCCCGCTCGGCTTGAGCCAGATGCGCCCGTCAGCGACCTCTATGTGCGAAAAAACCTGCGTGGTGGGGAATTTGTTCAGCTGGCCCTGGGATGTTTCGGTCTCATCCGGCGCCAGAGCGCAGATATACACCAGTGCCCCCACTCTGCTGTCCATACCGGCATGCGTGATCAATGTCCCGCCGTAAGAATGGCCGACCAGAACGACGGGACCGTTTACCCGTCCCAGGCATTGGATGACGCAATCGACATCGCCTTTCAGGGAATTCAGCCCATGTTGCGAAGCCATTACATCATGCCCCTCGGCCTGAAGTGTCGGGATCAATTTCTGGAAGCATGAACCGTCAGCCCAAAGGCCGTGCGCGAAGACAACACCGGGCTTGTTCTTTGACATCGAAATCCTCCAAAAAATCGGCGGCCAAATGCGGAATTTGAACGTGAAATGAGAAAAAGAGCGCGCAAACGCTAGAGCCGTTTCCGCAGAAACGCCTATGCCAAAGATGCCACCATTCCGGCCATGCCGGATTTTGGGCATTGCCGGCTTGAGACCTGGGAAGCGGATAGCTACCGTCCATCAAAAAGGGAGGGGGCCGTGCGTATTGGACTGTTGTTGCCGCCTGGATTTGCGACGTTGAGCTTCGCGCCGCTGACGGCGTTCGAAACCGCAAACATGGTGTTGGGCAAAAACCATTACGACATCCGAGTCGTCTCGGCGTCCGGCGGCCGGGTGCCGAATTCCTTCGGCATGACGGTGAAAACAGAACGGGTTTCCGAAATCGGCGTCGATACGTTGATCGTCGGTTCGGCGCCCGACACCAGGAAACCGCCAAACAATGTCATCGCTGCCCTTCACCAGGCCCGGCGAAAGGCGCGGCGCATCGCTTCCATCTGCGTGGGCGCCTTTATCTTGGGGGAAGCCGGGTTACTCGATGGCAAGCGCGCGACCACGCACTGGATGTTCGGCGATGAATTGCAGGCCCGCTTTCCAAAGGCGAAAGTGGAAATAGACCGGATATTCATTGCCGACGGGCAAATCTGGACTTCGGCGGGGATGACCGCGGGCATCGATCTGGCGTTGAGCCTGCTGGAACGCGATCTGGGCGCGGAAATCGCCCGTGAAGCCGCCCGGACAATGGTTGTCCATCACCGGCGTGCCGGCGGCCAGTCACAGCATTCCGCTCTGTTGCAGATAGACGGCAGGTCCGACCGGGTGCAGCAAGCCCTCGACTATGCGAGGCGCAATCTGGACAAGGCGCTTTTGATCGACCAGCTGGCGAAAGCCGCCTGTCTCAGCGCGCGCCAGTTCAGCCGGGTTTTCAAGAGCGAGACCGGGATGACACCCGCTGGTGCGGTCGAGAATCTGAGGCTGGAACGGGCGCGCTATCTGCTGGAGCAAAGCCGATTGCCGATAGAAGTGATCGCCCTGGAAGCGGGATTTGGCGACCGGGAGCGCATGCGCAGAAGTTTCCAGCGAAACTATGGCCAACCGCCGCAGGCGATGCGCAACGCCGCGCCGCCACTGGCCTCTATCTAACTTGGAATTCCGTGAGAAACGGAGCTCAGAATAGATCTATAAAGCGGTCGCGGTTGGAAGATCGCACCCGGACTAAATGTCTTATTTCCACGAGCAGTTACGACAATCCGGGCTGGCGCCGGGGCCAGGAAGCGCGCGCGGCGGCCAGAGAGTCAAGGGGCATCGGAAACCCCGCAGGCCAGCCGCGGGGTTTCCTTTTCCTCCAGATCAGCCTTCCCAATGGCCCTCTATCCAAATCTGCCGGCCATCTCTTTCTATCCAGTGGCCGGGTATCCACGCGGCTGTGGCGTAGGGTGGTTCGATCCAATCGCCACCTATCCAGACATAGCCGCCGTCGCGATAGCCCCAATGGCCGGCACGCCAAGCCCAACCTTCATGGGGCGAAGGAGGGCGAACCTCTTCGCGCGGCGGCGGCGGGTGGTCGCGACCGCCTACGCTGAATCCAAAGGACAGTTGAGCCATCGCGGGACTTATTGCTACCGGTGTTGACGACAACAAGGCTGCCGCCAGACCCGCAGCGAGCATGCCGGAACGATTGATAAGCAACATGGGACACCTCCATCTATGCCCCCAGTTCATGCTTCAGCGAGCGCTCCGGCCTGATGGTTTGTAGGCAAGGCCTTCGCTCCTGCCGAGCGATTTTAAAACGCACAATGGCCGCTTCTGTTGCGCGGGCATCCCACGCAAAGCGGCCGGAAAGGTTGACTTCTCGAGACCCCGCATGACGGTGCGGGAGGGCGGATTTGTGCCGCACGCATGAGCAGCAAACAGTCCTTCGGCGTTCAAGCCTAACATGGCAATTGCGTAATTCTTCAGACACCAAATTCACTGATGCAATCGAACTGATCTGAATCGGGAACGAACGCGTTCCCTTGCTCAAGGTGTACGCATCCGCAGGCGACACAATGCCGATATCGGTTCCCGTACAGGATCCCACGCGGAATGACCGCGGCGAAACGCAGGTCTGGAACGCCTGCCTGATCTCCGCAGCCGTCTTGATATTCATCTTCACCCATAGCCAAGCGTTCGCGGCAGAAGCGACAATTCCGCCGTCACAAAATTCCTCGACGCAGACCGACGGGACGACGAGCCGGGCATTGCAGCGGCCCTTTCCCGGCGGACTTAAACTGGACTTCGGATTGAGCCTGGGTACCGTCGGCGCCAATACCAGCCCTTCGTTCGATATGAAGGCCGGCGCCAATCAAGCTGATGACGACAAAGCAATGTCATTTACCGAGTCGTCCGCGTCTGACCGAATTTCTCTCGATCCCGCCGATGGATGGATTCAGTATCGCATGTCGAAATCCGAGCCGTCGGGACAGGAATTCGATGCGCAAACCAATGGTGGGGGAGGGAAATTGGTGTTTCGCTGGCGCTTCGAGCCATCAACACCCCCGTAGCGCTGGTGGGTGATTTTATCGCCAAGAGGTTAGTTGTTTGTAATTTTCAGACCATCCTCGGATTTCTGCATTTCTTCAATGCTTTATGCGACCGACCCAAGCTTCGTACGGTTGCAGACGAAGGTCGAGATTGCACAGTTTGTATGGCTGCGTTTATTCTTCTCGTCTTCACAAACAACCGATATCCGATGGCACGAAAGCCCCCTTAGGCGATCAATTTCGGGGCAAAAATGGTCGAAAGGGAAATGAGCGGCGAAAATCTGGGCGGTCTCTGGCCAGCGGCGCGCCTTCGGCGCTTTCACCAATTGGCACAGGATGCACGGGAGGAAGCGCAGAAGACGCAAGGCAAGGCGCGTGCCTCCTATCTGCATATTGCGGAACAATGGGACCTCCTGGCGATGATAATGGGACGCTACATCAAACGCGACGGCAACGACGACGGTGCGGCATGAACGGTCGTCCTTCCGTTCTTGAACGGGCATTCGAGATGGCACAGTCGGGCCATTGCCAGACAATGGGAGAAATCGAAAGGAAGCTGATCTCCGAGCATTTTATGGACGTTCGGCGCCATCTTCGCGGACCAGGGCTCCGGTCGCAAATCGTTCGGCTCTGCCGGAGGTCGAAGAATCCGTCAGAACTCCCTGAGAAGGAAGATTCGTACTCCGACAACAGGCTCTGAGGACGGCATCGACATCGTCCCATTGCGCTTATCGCGCTACGCGACCGTATTCGGATTTCGATTTTCCGTTTTCCGGATAGAACCGAGGGACGAAATATGCTTTTGAAAAAAACGGTCAGGCGAATTCCGCATGGGAGGGTATTGTCATGACGAGCGAGAAACCGGCAAGTGTCCGCCTTCCGCAAAGATCTGCTCTCATCGCGGGATCGGATACGAAGCCGGAGATTCCAAAGCGCCCTTTAGCGAATGAACCTCGGACGGCATCGCAAGATCCTCCTCTCAGACAAAAAAAGGATTCGGGGGCTCCATAGCATCATCATGACCGTCGCCCTTGCGCTTGATCTCCCGTCCGACCGTCGATGGCGCCATCTGAGGGCCCTGAGCGACGCTGAATCCGCTCCCCACAGCCGCATTGCGTAAAGTGGCTCCTACCGCCGCTCTTTGATGCACTCGGCTATCGCGATCCACGCATTGGCGAGGTTCAAAAATTCGTCTCGGGTATTCGGGTCTTTAGCCCGTTCGGCGGCCTCGAGCGCTTCTGCCGCAGCCATCAAATAGCGCTCGCACCGCCCTGCGGTGTCTTCCGGTAATGGCGGCATGTCCCTTCCCAGCCGGATAGGAGTTGCGGGTCAAAATCGGTCCTGAGGACCTCGTTCGGTGAGGTCCGATCCTACCCCGACATCCGACATTGGATCCAGCCTCCACAACGGCCCTGGCGCGCCAAAAGCGGTCATTCGGCTAAGCTGCAAACGCACGAGACGGCAAGATAATCGAAAGGTGATTTTGTTCCCTTTGGCCCTCGGATACGGATACTGCCAGCCGCGTTATAGATATCTGATCTTCGCATTCTCGCGTCCCGTCTCTCCCGCGTGAGTCTCGATGCCCGGAAATGACGAAAAAACTGAGGCGATTGACGCCCTGCTCGCTACGCCGAATTTGGCGAATGCGCTCGAGAGCGATCAGTTTCGGCGCTTCCTCGATCAGGTCCCCATCGCAATCGTCGTATCGCGCATGCTCGGCCGGGAGCACATCGCCTATGCCAATCCGGAGTTTGAGAAATTATCCGGGAAAAAGGTGGAAAGCCTCGCAGGCAAATGGTGGGACAGCCTCGCCGGCGAAAGCGAAAGCGATCCCACAATCAAACTCGGGGACGCTATTGTCAGTTCTTTGGACGCCATAGGCTGTTTTAAGATCGAACGCGGCGGCGGCGAGCCGGTCATTGTCGATGTTTATTCCAATATCATCGTGGATGACGACGGCGTACCCGCGTTTCGGCTTGCCGCCCTCGTGGACGTGAGTTCGCACACATTGTCCAAGCGCCAGGAGCTGGAACAGAAGATCCGCGAGAAAGACGCGCTCCTTCTCGAAATACAGCACCGTGTCAAAAACAACCTTCAGATGATCGTCGCCTTAATCCGCGTCGAAGCGCGCAATGCGCAGGGACGGATAGATACCGCGCCCTTCGACCGGCTCGCCGGGCGCATCAATGCGATCCAACTTCTCTATAAACTGCTGGCCAGTCCCAGTCAGGAAAACAGTGTCGACCTTGGCGTGTATTTGAGTGAGATCGCGTCGTCGGTCATGCACTTGCATGCCACCGAAGGAATCCGCCTCGATCTGAAAGTGGATACCTATCCGGTGTCGGTGAATGTGGCCATGCCGACGGGGCTCGTGGTCAACGAGCTTCTCACCAACGCCCTGAAACACGCTTTTGTCGGCCGCGATCACGGCACGATCACTGTGCACAGCATTGTTGATCATGGGGGATGTCGCATCATTGCTGCCGATGACGGCATTGGTCTCCCGGAGGGCCATCAGTGGCCCGAGCAAGGGGGGTTGGGGGCCTTGATCGTTCGATCTTTGCGAGAGAACGCCAAAGCAGGTTTGACGGTGGAATCGAAGCCCGGACAAGGCATGCGCGTCACCATCAGCTTTACTCGCGCGACGTCCGCCCCGGAAAATCCGGCGCCCTCCGGCGGAGGGTGAGACTGTCCCGAATTTCGAGCTATGCCGGATTTGCAAGATCGGCGTCCAGCGGAAGGCTACGAACGCCCGCGGAAAAAAATTGACGCAGCGTTTTTTGGGCATTCGCAACGCAGGCCCGCCGCCATAGGGAATTAACCCTACTCTGTGGAACCGAGTGAACGGCTAAATCACATTTCCACAGCATTCGGGAACGCCTTCTTGCTCAAGGCGTTGGGTGCCCATACACGGGACCGGACATGGACGATACACGACCCGATAGGCGCGAAGCGCGTATCGAAAATTATCGCGCTCTTGCGGCACAAGCGCGGTTCCTTGCCGCCCATTCGGCGGTGCCGGAAGCCCAAAAGGAATATTTGGGCCTGGAGACGTTGTGGCTCAAGCTGGCCGAAACGCTCGCACATCAGGTTAGGGGGTGACCAAAGGAGGAGCACGCTATGAAACATATCGTCACGCCGATGATCCTCGGCACGTACTTGCTCATGACACCCGGCCTGGCTTTGGCCGCCAATGTCCATTTGGCAACAGGGACGACGGGGCAGCCCAGCCAAACGATTGGCACGCCTCAGACGGGGAGCAGCACGCCGGGCCACGCCAGCACTGCCCCAGGTTCAGCCTTCAACCCCAGCGGGAACGCGGGAACACACTACGCTGGCACCCAGCCGCAGAACTCCAAGAATCCGAAGAGCGTATCTCAGTACGACGTTGCCGGCTTTCAGCAGTCCCATAAGTGACGGCATGGCGCAGAGCCGAATATTGCGTCTGACTGACGCCAAGTCCGGCAACAAGCATGGATAGGCCGCCGCGCACCTGTTGTGCGGACCGGAAAAGCCCTTTCCAGTACTGAGCCTGCAAGGTCGGTATGGGAGCGCGAATGTCCGCTTCTGGCGGGGACGGTCTTTCCAATTCCCATTATCGCAACGCTTGGTGGGCTTCGGTCGCCGTCATTTCTTCCGCTTACGGACGGGCGGCAAGCCTCGGCGGCGACCGATGTTCCCTCAGCGTTTGGCCGTCTTTTCGCGGTTTTGGTCATGCAGCTCAGCGACCTCGGGTGATACGGCGTCGCCGAAGTCTGCCATCTCGAACACCGGGCGAATTTCGATCTCGCTGGCGCCCGGCATCGGATTGGGGCAGCGCTTCAGCCACTCGACCGCCTCGGCCATGTCCTTGACCTGCCACATCCAATAGCCCGCGACCAGCTCCTTGGTCTCGGCGAACGGGCCATCGATGACCGTGCGTTTGGGGCCGTCGAAAGCCACGCGCTTACCCTGCGCCGACGGCTTCAGGCCATCGCCAGCCAGCATGATGCCGGCATTGATCAGCTGCTCGTTGAACTTGCCCATGGCCAGAAACAGTTCGGTCGAGGGCATGACACCCGCTTCGCTATCCTTCGTCGCCTTTACCAGAACCATCACGCGCATTTTTTTGCCTCCTTTGATCCACGGAGGCCGCACCGGCCTCCTTGCTCATACGACGAACGGGCTTCGCCGGAATCGACACCCTTGCCCCCAACATTTTTGTAGATAAATCCCTGAGGTCTACCAATGGATAGCACCAAGCCGAAGGCGCGCTCATGGGATGGTCCGGCCGGGTTCCTGCCCCGCCAGCACAACACCTAATGACGGCTTGGCGACGCCGATGTCGTCAATCTTCAGCGCAGCACAGAGCAGCCGGATGTTACGGGTTCCTGGATGTCAGATAGGCTGCGACGGCGACAATGTCCCGGTCGGTCAATTTGGCAAGGACGGGCTTCATCAGCTCCACATTCTTGCCCTTGCGCGCGCCGGTCTGCATGTCCTTCAACTGGCGGATCATATAATAGGGCTGACGCCCCGCAAGGCGCGGCACATCGCCCGCGCCCTTGTTATCGGCGCCATGGCAGGTTGAGCATACCATGGTCCTGCCGCCATCGCCTGTGGTCGCCAGCCTCTCGCCCAGCGCCATGTCGTCGGGGCGTACATATTCTATATAGCCCGCGAGGTTCTGGTCGCGTGCACGATTCAAATCGTCGTCCACCGCCATCTGGAAGATGCGCCCCTGCGGGATCGGTATCGTGGCGCCGCCCGAAACATGATTGCGCACGAAGCCTGGAGCGCCGTAACCGTCCGGCGCGGTATCGCCCACGATAGCCGTTTCCCATTTCTGCCGGTCGGGCCCGATCTTGGAATAATATTCCGCCGCCTCCTTCAGGTTTTCCTCGCTGATGCGCTGCGCCATCAGAACCATGCGGCCGGTACGTCCGTCTTTGCGATCGCCGTCACGAAAAGCGTGTGTCTGCGCGATAATGTAGTTCACGGAGAGGCCGGAAATGTCGCCCGTTTCGGGACGCGAATCGCCATTGGCGAGGTGGCATTGAATGCAGGGCAGCGGATCGCCCTTGGAGACCGAATCCGGAATTTTCGGCAAACCCGTGTAGGAGAGCGCGACCTGAAGCGCGTTGACGGGCTTGTTTGGCAGCGCATTCGCAGGCTTTTGCGCCGTTTGATCGTCCGCTTGAGCATAAGCCCAACCGAGGGTGCCGAAATCGCCCGCCGCTGCGGCATAGCCAGCCACCGGCGCCATGACCAGGATCAATGTTCCTATCAGCTTGCGCATCGTTCCCCTCCCCGAGATAGAGTGTCGAGATGTACCACCCCGGCGGTTCGGCAGGAACAGATTTTCACGGATGTTCGCAACTGCGGCAGAGCAGGCATTTCATGCTCGGCCCAAGCCGGCTTCCGGATCTGTCGTCCGGGCAGTGACCGGGACGTGCTCGCCTTAGGCCTCTTATTGCTTGCCGGGATGCGCGGCAACCCATTCGGTCGCGAGATATTGCCCATTTTGGCGGCGACCAAAGTCCTAGCACCCGGGTTGCGCTGGACGATGGTCCGATCCAACATCACGAAGATTTCCGCGCCAAGCGCTGGAAGTGGCACGCGGATCGTGCGGCAGGAGCAATGGAATGTTTCCACCACCACAGCCCTGGAAACAGCGGACCTCTGTTGACCCCCACCGCGAATATTTGGCATTCACGGCTCGCTTCTATTTGAAGTCATTCCGTCACGTGCCGGCATTTCTGGTCAATTCCCTTGCCGTCATGAAGCAGGCAAATAGTGCGCCGGGCATTGTGGGCTGGTCGATGGGCGCGGATCTCTTAAGACTCGAATTTCACAATTTGTCGGCGTGGACGGACGCGCAAAGTCTGCGGCGCTTTATTCAAGAAGGACCCCATAGCCGTGCTCTCCTGGCGCATAAGCATGACCTGCGCCGCAAAACCACCTTTGTGTATTTCAAAGTGTTGGGGCAGGACTTTCCCCTGAAATGGAAAGACGCCATTGCGAGGCAGGACCAGCAGAATAGGGCGGACCAAAAGGCTGCTTTGCGCCAAGACGCGACATAAGGTCGGTCTGCCGCAGCCTTTGGCTTGCGCCTTAGTCGAAATTATCTTCCGGAAGGCGTTCAGACAAACTGAGGGCCTTGGTTCAGGAGGTGCGGTTCGCATTCAACCGGTGACCGCTAAGTTCCGAACCGGCCAGCTGTGTAAGACCGAATGACAACGGCAATGCGGCCGCGGCAAGCGCGGCGATGATCAGAAAGGTTTCGGTGAAGTCGGTGATCGTCGGCTGGGCGTGGCCTTCAACGTCCATGATCCCCGAAAGCAACGCAGCGGAAATAGCTACGCCGAGCGTGATCGAAAGTTGCTGGAGCGTTGTGTAAAAGCTGGTTGCCGCGCTCATCTTTTCCGACGGGATGTCCGCATAGGCCAGTGTGCCGTAGGCGTTGAACTGAACGGATCGGAAGACGCCGCCGGTCAGAAGCACGGCATAGATCATATATATAGGCCATGACGGACGGAGTGCCGCGCAGGCAACGAGATACAAGGTTGTCGCGATACCGCAGCCGATCAATGTGTGGCGATAGCCGAACGTCCGAAAAATCGGAGCCGTCAGCGCCTTCATCACCACGCCGCCGGCGGCGGATGCAAATGTGATGGTTCCGCTTTTCACCGCCGAAACGCCGAAGCTGAGTTGCAGCATCAGTGGCAGCAGGAAGGGGATTGCACCCATCCCTATCCGAAACAATGTGCCGCCCAGCGCAGACACGAAGAATGTCGGGACGGCAAGCAACCTGAGATCGAGGACGGGCGCAGAATGCCGAAGCGCATGCCTTATATAGGCCAGGCCGGACAAGCCGGAGATTGCCAACATGCCGCCGACCCAAACGGCCGTCAGCGAATTATCCCGAGCGCCCTCCAGCGCGAAAACCAATAGCGACAGCGATATCCCGGACAGGGCCAGACCTTTACCATCAAATTTCGGCGGGCTTGGTTCCTTGATCTGCGGCACGAATAATGTCGCCAAAATCAAACCAAGAATTCCGAACGGGACGTTCAGGAAAAATATCCAGCGCCATGATGAATAGGTGACAATGAAGCCGCCAACCGGCGGACCGACGACCGGACCGACCATGGCAGGGAGTAAAACCCAAGAGAGCGCAGAGACGTATTCCGATTTGGGCAAAGTGCGCAGGAGCACCAGTCGGCCGATCGGAACGATCATCGCCCCACCCAGTCCCTGCAGAATGCGGGCTGCAACCAACAGGGCGATGCTTTGCGATACGCCGCACAAAATCGAACCCATCGTGAAGCAGAAAATCGCCGTCAGCAGCACCGTCCGCGAACCCATCCGGTCAACGATCCATCCGCTGCACGGAATAAATACGGCCAAGGCGACGAGATAGGCCGTCACCGCAATGCTTAAATGCAGTGGCGGTACTGCGAATGACGTTGCCATGGCCGGCAGTGCCGTCGCCAATACAGTCGAGTCAAGCTGCTCCATGAAGAGTGCGCTGGCGAGGATGATCGCCAAGAGGCGCGGACTGGCAGGCAAAAGACCGGCCGAACGCGCTGCCAATGTATCAGACGATACTTTCATTGACCGTCGCAGCGGATAGGATTACGGACCGCCAAATTATCAGACATTTGGACATGCTACATCCGCGACCCATGTCGGCATTGGCGCATTTTCGACCGAATCGGCCTATTTCGGCAAGGTCTGCTCCTGACCCCACAGCTATAGATATTACTCTGCCCCCGATCTCTCGCTGATCTCTCGAATCACAATGGCCCGCGGGACAGCGATCATGAATTCTACGCCGAATATCGGGTATCCTGTTTCACGAAGCCCTGTCGGAGAATCGGTCCATGCACGAATCCACGATCGGCGCCGGCAATCCGAAAGCAACGGGTTGGAACGGCACGATGAAGAAAATCGGCGGCGGCCTCCGGGAGACGCGTTGCTGGACCATTCCGGATTGTACCATTCTGGTCGAACGCAATGCCGCGGGGGTGGTGAGCGTAACAGAGCGAAACACTTTCCAATCGCGGGCGGCGGCGACGATGTCCGTTCTGTCGGAGGCTTTGCCCGACCGCGCCATCTCCCTCCTGGTAAGCCTCGACGACCGGCCGCGACGCATTCCCTGGCGCCGCCACGCTCTGTACGGCGCCGCCGGTTGCCCGGGCTATAGCGACATCGCGGCGCCGGATTTTGTCGTCGGCGGCTGGCCCGAAGCCGGAATTTTCGATTATGACGAGACCTGCCTCGCGCTCGCCGCGGCGGGGGCGTCGCCTCCCCTGACGGATCTCCTCGGCTGGTATGGCAATGCCGGAACGATCCCCATACGCAAAGAGTTCGTACGCAGGGGACGCGAACATCCGGAATTGTGCGAATTGGTTGATACGTCGGACTGGCACCGCGACGGCAAACGCATGGATCAAACCCAAGGCACCGCCTCTGGCGGCACGATGACGATGGCGCAGCAGGCCGCGCGTTTTGCCTTTCTGATCGACATAGAGGGGCAAGGCTATAGCGGAAGGCTGAAGATGCTGCTGCATTCCGGCCGGCCGGTGCTTGTGCAAGAGCGGCCTTGGAAGGATTGGTTCTGGCCCAAACTGATACCGTGGGTTCACTACGCGCCGGTGGCACGCGACCTCTCCGATCTGTTTGCCGTCCTCGCCGTGTTGCGCGCCGACCGGCCGCGGGCGGCGGCCATCGGTGCCGAAGGCAGGAAATTCGCCAAAACCCATCTGACGAGAGCCGCCGCCATCACCTATTGGCGGCAATTGCTTTCCGCCTGATCGGCGCCGCATTTTCGATGTCGGGCTCCGGGCCAAATTTACAAAATTTGTCATCGGCGGCCAGCGATGCATTAGCATCGCGCTGCGCCGGGACCCACGGCAATTGCGAACGCGATGCGATGTTGTACGTCTATATCCTTGCCAGCAGGCCTCAAGGCACGCTCTATGTCGGTGTGACCAACGATCTTGTTCGCCGCGTCGGCGAACACAAATCCGGCGCCGTCCCGGGCTTCACCAGACGATACAAAGTTCACATGCTGGTTTATTTCGAGTCGT
>Ga0206883_1087_pt2 | contig 13158 bp, 11 predicted proteins | sample Alteio_BWOrgCont_2_FD_152910 | JGI IMG/M metagenome (GOLD analysis project Ga0206883, IMG submission 152910) | Enriched cells from forest soil in Barre Woods Harvard Forest LTER site, Petersham, Massachusetts, United States -... | ecosystem: Environmental > Terrestrial > Soil > Temperate forest > O... | reverse complement strand
CGCGACTCGCAGTAAGCCGCGAAGTCGCGCTCGAAAGCTTCAACGGCCTCGCCATGGACGAACGATGATCGTTCGACTACCTGCGCTATCGCCGCATCGATCTCGGGTTGGATCGCACGGTGTTGCTCACGAAGATCATTAAGAGGGATTCGGTGATCCGAACTCACGCCGGAATCGCCTCGGCATCGCGGATGGCTACGCGTTGGCCGTAGTGCGCCACCGAGGTTTCGATCGCGTCGAGAACGCGAACGACATCGAGACCGAAGCGGCCTCCCGAACGCGGTTCGTGGCGTCCGACAACCGCATTGTAAAATTCTTCGATCGCGGCCTCGAGTGGCTCGTGTTGGCGCAGGTTCGGAGCGAACATATCGCCCAGGCGATAGTCGACGAGCTGATGAACCCGGGCACTGTCCCGATCGAGTGGTAGAAGAACGCCCTTGTCGTATATCTTGACTCGATCCGTTTCCAAGTCGTCCCAGACGGCCATCTTGTTCGAACCTGCGATCGTCATACGGCGTAGTTTCACGGGTGACAGCCAACTCAGATGCGCGTGCGCAAGTATGTTCTGAGGGTAGTAAAGAGTAACGTACGCGACATCAGCCAAGCCGTCGTTGACGCACGAGCTAACAACGGTTGAGACGTGAGTCGGCGTCTCGCTCAGCAGGTCATTGATGATTGACACGTCATGCGGCGCCAGATCCACGATCACGTTGCCGTGCTGCTGAAATAGGCCGAGATTCACACGAACCGCGTCGATATATAAAATCTCACCCAAATCACCGCGACCCTGGGCAGCCTTCAGATAATTGACTGCCGAAGAGAAGCAATAAATGAAGCGCCGCACCTTGAGTCGGCGAGCCGTTTCGAGCGTGAGGAGCGTCCCTGTCGCATTGACGTCGTGGTTTTCGAGCGGTTTCCCTAACGAACGGCGCACGCATTGTACCGCCAAATGGAACACGTAATCTGCGCCCTTCATTGCTTTGGCAAGAGCCGCACTGTCGAGCACGGAGCCCTCTACGACGGATACGCGACCCGTTTTCAGCGCAGCTATTAAGTTTCCCGAGTCGCCGGACGAGAAGTCATCAAGCACGGTAACGCGGCAGTCATGATCCAAGAGGGCTTCAGTGAGATGACTGCCGATGAACCCGGCACCGCCCGTGACAAGAACTCGGCTACCGCGCAAGTCGAGCATCATGTTCGTGTTCGGACGTCGCCGACGACGCGCGCGGGGACTCCCGCAACGATCGCATGATCGGATACGTCGCTGGTTACAACTGCGCCGGCCGCGACCAGCGCCGCCTCTCCGATCGTCACACCTGGAAGGATCGTAGCGTTGCTTCCGATTGAAGCGCCTCGGCGTACACGAGTCGGAAGAGGTGTCCAATCCTCCTCGGTCTGCAAAGCTCCGGATGTCGCAGTAGCGCGAGGATACTTATCGTTCGTAAACATCACGCCGTGACCGACGAAGACATCGTCCTCGATGTGGACTCCCTGACACAGGAAGGCGTGCGATGAAATCTTGCAACGCGCGCCAATGACGACGCCTTTCTGAATCTCGACAAAAGCCCCGACTCGGCTGTGTTCGCCGATGCGGCAACCGTACAAGTTGACGAGACTCTCGTGATAAATGACGACGCCTACTCCAAGAACGACGTCGTTGTCGACCGGCATTCGAGAGGATATGACAATATCGCGGTGTAGGCCTTTCTTTGAATGCAGCTGAGCGACTGGGCGCTCGACGTGCTACGAGCACCCGGCGGCGCAGCAACCCTGCGCGTTGAAGGCGATACACTTGTCGACGAGCGCGGCAGCGAAGTGGCACGAGTCGAGGACGGCATCCTGCGTTTTCGCATGGACAGCGTCGATGCGAGCATCGCATTCTATCGCGACATCGGCGGAGCGCACTTTTACGAAGCAACAAGCGTGCCCTACGCGATGAGTTCGCTCGACACGCCCGTGTATCAAGATTATCTCCGACGCGTAGAGCCGGAATCCGTCGACTCCGTAATCGTCGATATCGGGGGCGGCGACGGGCGCACTGCAAAGCCATGGCTTGAGCGAGGTTTTCGACGCGTCGTGGTGATCGATGCAGCAGGCGAGGCTCTGGTTCGTTTCCGCAAACGCATCGAAGCGGAGGAGCCGCAATGGCTCGAGCGTCTCTTGCTCGTCGAGGCCGATGCGCGCGCATTGCCGTTGGCTGACAGTTGCGCGATGACGGTAACTGCTATCGAGACCCTCTACTACCTCAACGAAGACTTCGAACGTGGGCTCCGCGAGGCCGTGCGGATTCTATCTTCCGAGGGTCGTTTGCTTTCTGCCGAACGTAATTACGAGGGTGGCATCGTCTCGCGTCTGCTCTATGACGGTGTCGCGGCGATGTTGCAGACGGCGGAATCACACGAGCTCTGGGACGGAACGGAAGAGAAACGCGTGCGCACCCGGCTCTTCACAGAGAGTGAGTTGAGAGTTGCCGTCGAGAGTTGCGGAGCGTGCGTTGAGTGGATCGAAGGAATCTCTATCGTGCCGCTGCTCACCGGCTGGATTCGGCAACGCGCTCAACTCGGGGACGACGCCTCGGTGTCTCTGCAAAGAGTTCAATCTCTGGTTCGGGACCTTGCGACGTCCGGAAACATGAGGCGCTGTCATGTCCTTGTCGCGCGTCGCGCTACTCGACCGTAAAATAGCTGGGCTGGCCTGAATATCTGACTGAACGCCGTATTCGAATCGTGTTCAGCGGGTAGACATCTTTGAGCGCGAGGGTCTCGCCGGGAGCCTCGAACGAACAGAGCTCATCAAAGCCGATGACCGTTCCTTTCGTGACATGGTTCTTGAGCAGTTCCAGACAGTTCTTAGTCGGCGCATAGATGTCCATATCGAAGTAGGCGAGGGCGACGATTGTCTGCGGATGAGCTTGGAGGTAGACCGCTAACTGCTCTGGAGCGTCTCCCTTCAAAATCGTAAACCTCTTGAGATCCGGCAGCGGATCGAGCTCCTGCCGTTGCACCATGATGTCTTCGAGCTCGCGCTCGTATCCGGGCGGTGTTGCGAGGCCACCGGGGACGATCATCGGGTCGACGCCATCGTAGGTGTGGATCGACGGAAACCCCTCGAACGTATCAAAACAGACAAGGTCACGCCGAACGTTGAACGGCTCGTAGATCGCACGCAAACCATCGAAGATGGCGATGTTCCGGCCGAAACGCGTCCCGAACTCCATGATGATGCCGTGGACTGCGAGGGCTTCACGATAGAGCTCGTCCATGAACAAGAGTCGCTTGAGGCTTCGCGGAGGCATGAACAACGCGGCGTTTTCGGCGAGCCCCGCGTCAGGAATGGGCGACTTTCGCATCATGGCGGACAGCCGCGATTCGGCGGCTTCCGTGCGTTTTGGTATCCTTGAGGACTCCGTCGGGTCTTTGTGCATGATGTCCTATAAGCTCTTGGTCATCGTATATCGAAAATTCGGAAGGGCACCGATCGAAGTCTTGAATCTGCAGTTGCCGTAATTGATCCACTCCGAAGTACTTCCGGGACCGAGGTCAACAGTCTCAAAGCCCAGGGCCAGCGCCGTTTCGACGGTTCGATAAGCAACCAGGTTCATCGCAGCAAAGTCGGATTCGGTGGCGGCGCGATCGTGCCGTTGTGAGTTCCCCCAATACATGACCATAGCATGCCGGCGCGTCACGGAATACACCAAGCTCGCGGCGACGGGTATGCCGTCGTGGCTCAATTCGTACATGCGGATTCGTTCCGCAAAAAACGAGCGGAGCTGCCGAATATACTCGAGGGTCAGACTTAAAGTGGCGCCGTGACGAGCGCGGCTCTCTTGCAGAATTTCATACGGCCGCGTCCAGTCGCCTACATCGTCGAGCTCGTGCCATTCTGATCGCTCAGCAAGGGCGCGGAGAAGCTGCCTTTTTGGAGCGTGTCGCAATGAATGCAGATAACCATTCGGATTGCCGTACCGCGTCAACTCGAAATAGAAATTGATATTGGCTTCTTCGATGGCAAAACCGTGACGGAGAAGCGCGAGGTGCAGATACGCCTCCGATCCTGAATAATGAAACGGTTTGGCGAGAATTCGGACGCGCTTAATACCCAGATACCGCAGCTCTTCCACAGTCCGCTCGACGAGACGAAAGACGATGTCCGGTCTTTCGCTTTCGCGGAGAAAATCAACGCCACCGAATCCGGCACTGTACCCCGAGATAAATTCGTCTTCCCTAACGACTCCGGGCAGCGTTCCAACCATGCGGCCTTCCTCGACATAGTCGACGCGGCGATATCGCATTTTGGGCTGCATGTTCAGTCCGGCGAAAGCCGGTTCATTGAAGAGGCTCAGATGTTCGTTCAAATGTGTGGTGGAGGAATTTCAGGCAGCCCGACGATGTGTTCCTCCATGAAAGCCCGCGACGAAAGCGACGCATCAGCGTCGCAGCCGAACGCGATCTGCTTCACGTTCGACGTCGAATGGGCGGCAAAGCCCGTAATCGACGACGTCCTGAGAATCTTGGACGAACGCGGAGTCATCGGCACGTTCTTTGTTACCCATGACGGCGTAGACGTGGGCCACCACGAAAGAGCCCTACACCCAAATTTCAGGCGCAACGGCGACATCTATAGAATGCTGCGAAACGCTCATGAGTGCAGCGATACTGAGGTCTATCGGCATGTCATAAGAACTGCACTGTCGTTCGCGCCGGAGGCAAAGGGAACGCGCTCCCATAGTTTGCTGTACGACTCGACGCTGTTACCGATTTATGCCGAGATGGGGATTGAGTATGATTCTACGTACCGGTTGGAGCTCGTCGAGAATCTTCGCCCATTTTGGAAGGCAAGTGGGATCGTCGAAATTCCAACGTATTACACCGACTATGTCGATTTGAGTAGCGGCTCGACGGGATTCAGGGCTTCGGGGCTTGGGCTGAAGACACCGGGACTGAAGGTGCTCGACCTCCACCCGAATCTGATCTATGTCAACGCTCACAATCAGGCGTCATACGAGGCGATCCGACCTATTTATCACGATCCCGACCGACTTGCGGCGGCAAGATTCAACGGAAGCGGTGCACGCACGCTTTTCGTCGAGGCGCTGGAGACGGCCGTGCAAGAAGGGTTGCCGATCACAACGATGGGAGCGATCAATCGAGCCTGGCGGGATCGTCATTTTGGGAAGACCTAGGATGACGACTTCGCTGATAATCCTGCGGAAGGCTCGAGGCAGTCGAGGAGATCGGCATATCCCAACCGGCGATAGATCTCCATCGCGCGCGGATCAAAGACGTCGGCGATGACGCGAAGCTGCCACTCTGAAAACTCTACGGCTTTCGAGCGGACATGAGGATTGAGACGTGGTGAGCTGACCGCGGCTTGCGCCCACTCGGGAGGTGGCGTAACCGTTCCGCCGGTCAGGAAGCCGAGAAGATCGGTCAGCGCCTGAGCGTTCGTGGTTAAGTCCTCCATTCGGACGATCGGCGCAATGGTGACTTCCTCGACGATCGCGTTCAGGAGACTAACCCCGTGAACGAAGAGGCGCTCGGCGTAGCTGCCGGTCGGAAGACGTTTTATGACTTGGGGAAAGAGATTGTCAAGATACGTGACATCCCAGTCGTTTTGATCGGCTTCATCGCGAAAGATTGCCAGTTGACTACGCAGTCGCTGCAGCGGATCCCGCACCAAGACGACGGCGCGGAAGGCATCACCGTGCGCCTCGCGTATTTCGGCGACCTCCGAACGCGCGACGCCATGCACGTCGCCCGCGGCCACGCCCATGTTGCCTAAGACGCCGATGATTTCGAGATAGCGCAAACCGGAACCGCTATCCGCGCCGGCAAATTGCTTCCAGAGCTGTCCCGCGTGATGGACGGCAAAAACTCCGGGGCAATCGTTAAGGGTCTTCGCCAGCCATCGGCTTGCCGTGCACCCCCACGTAACAACGGCAAATAGCCGAGGAGCGAGCACGTAGTCGGGATGCAGTGCTTTCGACTGTAACGAAATCGTGCTCATCGTTGCCTGAAGGTCATTGAGGCGGGGTCGTTATGTGATCTGAGGACGAATCCTTCGCCTTGAACGGCATAACCGTCCGGAAACTCGTCGTATCGCCGCTCTTTCATATAGTGCTCAAACCTTCGCATGTATTCGCCGTAGTCGGGTGTGCCGCAAAACTCTTCCGAAAGCACGCTGATGAGCTGTTCGATATCGAAAGCAGGCTTGAAATCGTCGGCATAGGCGTTGATTAATTCCACGGCGCAATCATTGAGACCGAAGATCTCGAAAAGCGCGACCATTTTGAGCAACCTTGGCAGCGTCAGTTGAACCGGCGAGCGATCGCGGCTAAAACTCGCCTCCACGAAATCTCGCAGGTAAATGACATCCGCTTGCACGACTTGTCCTTGAGTTGTTTGCGCAGGAATCTTGTAGCGAAATTTACCCGGGAGCGCGGCTCGCGTGTAGCGCCGAACATCGATGTCAAAAATCCGAAAACCCAGCGACCGTAAGTACGCGTCGTTGCTGCTCAAGAGGTTAGCCTCGGGATGGGGTCCGGCATTGAAGTTGACTTCAACTGCGACACCGAGGACGCCGGCACTTTCGAGGGTTTTTTTCGCTCCTAGCAAGACCGAATAGTCGTGCCCATCGACGTCAGTCTTGATGAAGTCGACCGATCCGAGACCATGCTGCGCGACGAATTCATCGATCGAAAATCGCTCTTCGGAATACCGGAGTTCAGCTCCGGAATTAAAGGCGTCCTGCCAGTAATTTCTGCCGCTGATTTCTTGAGCCCTTACAGCGCTCGTCCTGTAGTGAACCGAGCAATGCTTCTCGGAATCATCTTGCGACGCGTTGCAAGAACGCACGATATGTGCGGCGATGTATTCTACTTTTCCGATGGGCGGCTTCGCGGCGTTAAGGCGCTCGACTTCGCTCAGGAGCGGGTCGAAACCGTACGCTACGAGATTATCTCCGAAGCAGTACCAGACGTCTGAGATGCCGCCGCTCGCCCCAACGTCCAGCAGAGTAAAGGGCTCCGCGAGGCGGCGCGCTGCGACGAGAGACTTGAGGAGCTGGGGCTGTGGATTAAACGATGCCGTTTGCATTACGGGAGCGTATCCGGGCACGCTGCCCATGGTATTTCTGAAAAGCTCGGGGAGTGCTGCATGATGACCTAGGGTTCTTTAAGGGTGCTCGGCCTAGGTTGCCCCAGGCCTTAGGTCCCCTTTTTCACGCTTGTTTAAGGGGCGCCCCTCATCAGCCGAAAACCATAAGACAATGTCTATATGGATAGCGGTCTTGCCAGTACTTGCGGCCCTGGCATTGATCCTGGCTGTTTTTGGGCGCAGGACGCTGCTCTCCGCGTATATTTCGACTGCGTCCGACCTCGACGTCCCGCAGCAGCGAACTGACGTCATCACGACCTACCCGCTGTATTGATGTTCTCACCGAGCTTTCGCCTCTGGATCATCTACATCGCTCTGCTGCCGGCGGCTATTCTTCGCCGCGCTGCGCGGCGCAAGACAGGCTGGACGAACGCCAAGGATTCGGTCTAACTCGTGCTCGTCCTAGGGCTATCTTGCTACTATCACGACTCGGCAGTCGCACTCGTCTCCGATGACGAAATCATATTTGCAATTCAGGAAGAACGGTTGAGTCGTGTAAAACACGACGCTCGTTTTCCTACCCTCTCGATCAGTCGCGCCCTTGAGGCTGCACGCATCGACATCAATGAAATAGACAAGATTGTCTATTACGAAGATCCCGTCGAGAAACTAGGGCGCCTCTGGGATCAGGTATTGGATGGGTGGCCGCATTCTCGAGATCTATTTTTCCGCGAGCTCCCTCGCTACGTTCGATATAAGCTCCCGATCGAGACGCAGATTCGTAAGCACTTGGCATATCGCGGACGGGTCGAGTGCTCGCAGCATCACCGATCGCACGCCGCGTCTACGTTCTATACATCGCCTTTCGAGCGTGCCGTCGTCCTCACTATCGACGGCGTAGGCGAACGCGAAACCGCCGTGGTGCATCTCGGTGAGGGGAATAATCTCAAGAAGATCCGCTCCATTCGCTTTCCGGACTCGCTGGGTCTCTTCTACTCGATTTTTACCGACTATCTCGGATTCGAGGTAAACGAAGGCGAGTACAAGGTAATGGGGCTTGCACCTTATGGCCGTCCCACGTATGTGAAGCAAATCCTTGGACCGGTGCTCCGATTAAGTAACGATGGCTCTTTTTCGCTGAATTCTTCGTACATCGACTTTCTCGGAGATGACCATCATTACGCTCGAGCGCTCGCTGAGCATCTCGATGTTCCGCCACGGCGATCGTCTGACCCCATGCTCCAGCAGCACATGGATCTCGCAGCCTCAGTTCAAGAAGTACTCGAGTTGGCGCTGCTCAATATGGTTCGACCTCTTATCGACGAGTTTTCGACACGCGACTTTTGCTTCGCGGGCGGCGTTGCGCTCAATTGCACGGCGAATGCCCGCCTCGTCCGCGAACTCGGCATACGATCCCACATTCATGCCGCTGCGGGAGATTCGGGAGGCGCGTTGGGCGCCGCCTTAGATTCCATTGTACGAGCTAGCGATGAAAGGTCAATTAAGCGCTATAACTTCTCACCGTATCTTGGTGTAATGAATCCCGAAGCGGCAACGAAGACAATTCTGAAAATGCACGACGTCGCGTACACCGAAAGCCAAGACGTCGCCGGCGACATCGCGAATATGCTCGCTCGGGGACAGGTTGTAGCCATCGTTCAGGGTCGAGATGAGTGGGGCCCGCGCGCCTTAGGAGCAAGATCGATTCTTGCAGACCCTCGCTCACCCGCAATGAAAGATCACGTCAACGCAAAAATCAAATTTCGCGAGGAATTTCGTCCTTTTGCTCCGGTTGTGAAAGAGGAGCGATACGGAGATTATTTCGAGACGCTTAACCGCGATTCTAGCCCGTATATGCTCTACACACACAAGGTTAAACGGCCATCGGAAATTGCGTCGGTCGTCCACGTTGACGGAACGAGTCGAGTACAGACTGTTTCGAGAACACAAAACGCTCGTTTATACGACATAATCGACGCGTTCGAAAGAATTACCGGCGTACCGGTATTGCTGAACACCTCGTTTAATTTGCGCGGCGAACCGATGGTATCCAGTGCCTCAGATGCGCTTCAGACCTTCTTTTCATCCGGCATAGACTGTTTGGCAATCAATAGTCTTCTCATCGAAAAGACGCCAAATGAAGCTGCAGAACCGGCGGCATCCGGTTCTAGAGATGTCTCGACGGTCTAGCGCCCATCGTCATGTCCGCATTTAACAAGCGGGTCTTAGTCGTGCAGCCGTCAATGAGTGGCGGCACATTTCAGGCTCTCTATTTTGATCGCTTGACGAATGAACTTTATCCGGACGTTTGCCTAATCGGGACGAACGGTGAGTACCTATTTTCGACGAATTCCCTACGCCTAAAGGGAGCCGACGTAGAACCGGGAGCTTCGATCGGAATCGTCTGGGGCGATTCGCAGGTTTTCGGAGCCGGTCGCTCCGGTTGGCCCGAAGCCATGAACTCATGGTCGCGGGGATGCACTTTCCTAAACGGCGGCATTGAAGGCGTCAATCACCAAGTCGTTCTGAATCGCGCTCAAATATTCAATTTGGACTTCAAGCAGGACTACCATATCTGCGTCAACATTCTGGTTCCGGGGATTCACGACGTTGGAAGCAATGCAACTTTCAGCAAGGATCTCATGCGAGCGGTCGATCATCTACCCAACCTTATCCTCGGAACGATGCCAACGTCGCTCAATCCGAATATTGTCGACCGTGACCTGTCACCGTTCATGGCTCAGGGTGTCGCGGGCGGTGACGAGAGATATGGCTTTTTCGGCGGAGACCCCTATTCAGTCAGCCGGCAACGCCTGATATACAGCCATCTAGTTGAACGAAATTCGATGATTCGAGCGGTCGCGGAAGAGCGAGGGATTCCGCTCCTGGACCTCTTCGCAACGTTCGAGACGAAATCGATCGACGATTTTCGCGATAACTTCTGTGACATTACGCATCCGCGTCCACGCGCTTATCCGGCCTTCGCAGCCGCCGCCTTTACGGCTGTCTCGGAGTTGCGTTCGCGAACCGCTTAGAGAGCGTGCCGGACCCAGACGCAACCCTGGTTGATGACAGCGTAACCGTTTTCGATATCGACGATTGCAACGTGATATTCGTCGTTCCACCGTACAATATACGAGCCGCTTCTTCCTAACGGTTCGCATCGCACCTGGCGAAGCAAGTCATCCGGATGAAGCGCATGCTGGTGTGAAAATGCGTTCACGCCAATGACCTCCGCCCCAAGTCTCGCGTGCATGCGAAGCCAATGGTCACTATACTGTCCGTCTTCACGCCGGCGGAGCGCGAACTCTTCATACGGTGCGAGCGCATTTGCGCGTTCGTACCGCGTTGGAAGCCTCAACGGGATGATCAAATCGCGCAGTCCGGAGGCGACCGCAATGCGCTTCATCTCTCGCGCCACATTAGCAGCCCATCCCTGTTCCCGAGATGCGTTCTCCGCGAAGATGAATAACCCAACCAACGTGTCGGGCCGAACCTCGCCGACAATGGCGTCCTCATAGCTCTGCCTGACCGCGCCCGTCCATCCGCGCGGAAGTGTAGACGGATCGCCGCTCCAGCGTATGCGCGTTGTGATTCCATGCGCAAGCAGGCGAGAGGGCTGGTCCTTCTTTGGCTCCGAGCTAAATGCGATCCAGTCCAGGGCCGTATCACCGAACATGTTGGGTCCTAGCCGAAAATTGCTCATATCAGGAAAGACGCGGCGGCCCCCATATCTCTCCGCGAGCTCCTGCATCGCTGCCATGCGTCGTCGAGCGCCTACGGCTCGCACAAACTCCGCCAGAGAGTAATTCTGAAACGTCAGACGCCGAGTGTCCGGCGCCGACTCGAAGGGGACGTCCTCGATACTCTGGATCCCGTAGTGAGGGCGCCGGCCGGCGCTCGTGGGCCGAAGGAAACGCATCAGTCGGTCACCCCCTTCATCTTAGCCCCCTCGAGGACCGATGCCTAAAAAGTAATGATCTCTGTCGTTCTGTACGGCCGAAACGACTCGTACGGGTACAACTTACATAAGCGAGCAGTCCTTAGCTTGAACTGTATCGCTGAGCTGCTTGACGACCCGGACGACGAGATCTTGTTCGTGGACTACAATACGCCCGACGATCTTCCGACTTTCCTTGAAGCCGTCGGGGACCTGTTAACGCCGCGCGGCAAGCAGCTGACACGCGTTCTGCGCGTTCGCCCTGCTCAACATGCCCGATTCGCCGACCGTACGCATCTCAAAGCGCTCGAGTGCCCCGCGCGCAACGCTGCGATCCGCCGCTCGAATCCGAACAACCGCTGGATCCTCTCGACGAACACCGACATGGTGTTCCTATCGCGTACCACTCAGTCGCTTTCGGCGTTTGCGAGAGAGCTGCCAGATGGTTTCTATCACACAGCGCGCTTCGAATTGCCCGAAGTTCTTTGGGAGACGCTCGACCGTACCGATCCAAAGGCATGCATTGACAGCATTCGGTATTGGGGCGAACGTCTGCAGCTTCAAGAAGTCGTCTACGGAACGAAATACACGCTCTTCGACGGTCCCGGCGATTTTCAACTTTTCCTGCGTGACGACGCATTTCGCATCTCCGGGTTCGACGAAGGGATGCTCCTCGGGTGGCATTGCGATTCAAATATTGCGCGCCGCCTCGAACTCTTGCGCGGCGAGCCCGTCAAGTCGGCACTCGACCACGTACTAGCGTTCCATTGCGACCATAATCGTGAGACTACGCCCATGCATGCACATGGAGCTGTTCAGAACGATTGGGAAGCGTTCGTCGCGGACATGCACCAAGCCGACGTTGACGAGCAGCGCGACACTTGGGGATTCAACGGCGAGCCGATTGAAGAAACGCGCCTCGACGGCCGGCACCGAATGATCGCCAGCCTCGAAGCGATGCTGCCTCCCATGCAGCAGCCGTTTTACATCACAAGCATCCGCCCCGAAGTATATCAGGACTTCCGCTACGATCCCGAGCACGTCATCCCGTACATTGCGAACGTTATCGGGGCGCTACCAAAGGATTGGAACGTTTACTACGCAGGTTGCCGCAAGCGTACGTTTGAATATTTCCGCCAGCTCTGGAATCGTCTTGGATTTACAGGGCGGATTCTCGTTCCGGACTACATCGCCGGCATGACGCTCGAAGTGCAGCAGACCGATCGCGTCGGCGTCCTTACGGAAGCGCAGGCGCACGAGGAAGCAGACTTCTTCATCTTCGAGGTCGGAGCCAGCGAAGACGACGCCGCAATCAAGCCGGTCGGCGCACGCGCGACGCCGGAAGAGGGCATGCGGCCCTTGAGTCAGACCGACCACGCGAAGCTGCGTATCGTGCATCGCGCCTACGTGCGTGCCGTCGCTGCCGAACGTGCGCACCCTGGTCCGCAACGCCGCTTTGTCCTCGTGAATATGCAGGGTAATCCGACCGATTCGACCGTCGATTCGCGCGTCGGTGCATCCTGGACGCCCATGAGCACACACGTGCGTCATGGGTTCGTATTGCCGGATCCGTTTGTCGAGCGTCGGCCGGATGCGGCAGACTGGATGCAGCAGCATCTCAAGGGCCCGTGGAAGCCGAATCGACACGAGTTCAACGAGATCGCGTCGAACATCGGTCGAGGCGCCGCGCCCGAAGAATATAGCAAGTATCAGCGAGCTGCCACGTGGCTTGTTGATCTTCTACGTGCGCCAGATGCTGCGAGCGGGCTGTCGACCACGAATGACTATCTCAGCGGTGTCATTGCGTATCTCGAAGGGCACTCCGTTTCCGAGGCCGCGCGCCAAGAACTCGGCCTCGCGATCGAACGTCGACTTCCGCCGCGAACGTCGCTGAGCCGCATTGCAGCGATCGAGGACTTCGACGATCCCGATTGGGGCCGCGTCGCGGTGCGCGTCGCGGGCGTGGGGCCAGTGAATACTGTGTTTGCACGAGCACGATTTCCGTGGGAATCAAGCCACGTCATATACGCTCTCGAGAAAGCGGGCGCGCTTGAGGGCAGCATCGCGTTGCTGCAACACCCCAATGATCCGCGAAATACGGCTCAAAAGCTCGTCGGTACGCTG
>Ga0206883_1103_pt1 | contig 13415 bp, 12 predicted proteins | sample Alteio_BWOrgCont_2_FD_152910 | JGI IMG/M metagenome (GOLD analysis project Ga0206883, IMG submission 152910) | Enriched cells from forest soil in Barre Woods Harvard Forest LTER site, Petersham, Massachusetts, United States -... | ecosystem: Environmental > Terrestrial > Soil > Temperate forest > O... | reverse complement strand
AGGAAGTCCAGCCTGAAGCACTTTAAGCATTTTACCTTTATAAGAAGTGTACGCTCCCGGCCAAGGCTGAAGACCTCGGACCTGATCCAAGATCGACTGCGCTTGGGCATGCCAATCGATCTTCCCCATCTCCTTGGTAAGCTTGGGGGCCCAGGTCACCTGCGTTTCATCTTGCGGGCTTAAAGGAAATTGCCCGTCGGGACTCTTATCCAGGACCTTGACCAATAATTCAGCACCGACCGAGGCCATACGCGTGCGTAATTGAGCAGCATTCTCATCGTCATCAATATCCATCTTTTCCTGGGCAATAATATCACCGGCATCGAGTGCCAAGGCCATTTTCTGGATGGTCACACCGGTTTCTTTATCTCCATTAAGAATGGCCCGATTAACAGGTGCTGCCCCGCGGTATTTAGGAAGAAGAGAGCCATGCACATTCATGCAAAGCATTCTAGGAATATCCAGGATTTCCTGCGTCAAGAGGCGGCCATAAGCAACCACCACCAAAATATCTGCCTCGTAAGATTTTAAATGATCGACAATGCTTTTGTCTTTTAACGACAACGGCTGCAGGCAGGGGATCTGACGCTCAAGGGCTATCTGTTTGATGGGTGAGGCGGAAATTTTCATCCCCCGCCCCTGCGGTTTATCCGGGCCTGTGACACAGGCAAGGACTTTATGCCTGGAGCCCAACAGATGCTCCAAATGGTGCGCCGCAAAATCATCACTACCGAAGAAAATAATCCGCATGATAAAAGATCATCCTTAAATCCTGCTTATGGGTCTATATTAAAAGTAAGTATCACCCTGCTGGGGCGTTTGGTCCCTGCAAGGACGGATTTGATCAACGCCACGGCTTGGGATACATCATCGGCCTGGACCATCACATTAAAACGGAATTGTCCGCGTTTGCGCCCCACAGCATCAGCCAACGGAGGCGTGATGGTGTAATTCTCAGGGGCCGCTTTGCCTAATTCATTATACACTTGCCGGCTGGCTTCCTGAGTGAATTTTTCTGATTTGCCACGCCAGCTTATTTTAACCCAATGTTTAAACGGGCTAAAGCCTAATTCTTTCCTTAATTTCAATTCATCGTCGTAAAAACCCTGTATTTTGCCGCGGGAAAGATGTTGGAGCACATAGTGGCCGCTGTTGCGGGTCTGGATAAACACGGATTCAAGCGCCATACTGCTGATATGAAGCGCCAAACTAAAGGCTTTAAAAGCAGAACGCATGTCTAAACGGTTTAATTCCGCGTCAAAATCAATGAATGCCGCGACACCCACCTGCCACCTTCCTTGAAAACGAAGAACAGCCTGGGTCGTAATAAGGATATCGAAATCACTCACTGGCTTGACTGTCTTGACCGTTGATCCCGTCTCACGTTCAAAAGCAATGATCCTGGCCTGGGGAAATTGTTTCTTCAACTCTGTTTGGACTTGTTCAACACCAATGCCTATGGATTTCCAACTGGACTTACGGCACTTCGGGCAAACCGTGCTCCCAGGGGCTGTATAGGTGCAATGGCGGCACAAGAATTTTCCTTCCGACCTTGAAAAGATAAGCGCAGAGTCGCAATGGATGCATTTTAAAATTTCCCCGCAGTCAACACAACGGGTCAGGCGATACGATCCCCTGCGGTTTAGGACCAAAATACCCTTCTTGCCTGCTTTCAAAGCCGCCTCCAGGGCGTCACGTACCGGCGGAGAGATCAGTCCCGGGATGAACTTATAATTAGTCAGGTCGATCAATCTGGCTGATGGAACGCCTGCCCCTGACGTTTCGATCGATCTGACCAAACCTTCACGCACCATGGCCATCAATTCGACCGACGGAGAAATGCCCACAAAAGCGATATCAAATCCGAAGATCTTAGAACGCGTCAAAAGCACCTGGGTGGTGTCATACATCGGCGTTTGTTCCTGCTTATAGGAAGCGTCCTCTTCATCGACCATAATGACGCAATCATAATGCCCGTCAGATTCAAATACCGAAGAGCGCATGCCAAGCTTGATAGATCCAGCCCCTTTGAATTGCTGGAAAAGCATTTCTCCCCGAAAGGCATCAGGGACTAAAATTAAAAAACGGGAATGCGGCGGATACCCTTTGATGATCTCTTGGATCCTCGGAAGGTAGGCATCAGGCTGACACCTGTATAAAGTCAAACCTGGCTTGTGTTCCCGATACAGGGAAGGCCGATGGTTTTCCTTGTTCCTGAACATCGCACCTAACGCTTCACCTAAACTGCAGCCGTAATAAGAGCAAAATTCCCTGGCAAAGGCCAGGTCCAGGCTGTTAAACACGGCAGAGGCATCACATAAAGATTGGATGGGTTTTAATTTAGAAATCGTGCTTTGGGCAAGCAACCCGACCACAAAGCCAATTTGCGGCCTTGGACCAAAAGACACCTTGACGCGCGCCCCGACCTTAATGCGGGGCACCATGTCCTCCGGGATCAAATAGTCAAAAGGCCCGTCGAGAGGCAAATCAAAGACAATCTGAGCAATCATAGTAAGGAGATAATATCAGCGACGGCATGGGGTTTGGATAATTCATCCAACCGCCGCCGCAGCGCATCCAAATTCTTAGGGTTGGCATTCCACGAATGGATGGTCTCGGCAATTTGAGTTAAGGAGCTTTGGGTGGGGAGCACTATTTCATAGGTGCTCAACACCTTGATATTATTGGTCTCTTGCCCCGGGATGGCGCTAAAGAATATCATCGGTAATTTTTTGACCAATGCCTCGGCAATGGATAATCCGCCGGGTTTAGTCACCATGACATTAGAAACAGCCATCAGCTCATCCATATTATCCACCAAACCCAGCACATGCGTTTTCTGGGGAGCCAAAGGTTTTAACCGTCCGTATAGCTCTTTATTATGTCCGCAAACAATCAGCAGCTGATAATCTTCCAGAATTTTCATCAGTTCTTCAATCGGCCCCATGCCGAAAGAACCCGTCGCGATCAATATGGTCATCCCCTCCTGTAAACCCAATTTCTTCCTTAAAGCGGCAATGTCAGGTTGGGTCGAGAATTTGGCATCGGTGGGGATGCCGGTCGTAAAAACTCTTTTAGGGACAACACCCAAGGCGACCAATTTATCCCTGGTATAGTCACAGGCGGCGGTGTAAACATCGATTCCCTCGTTCACCCAAATATGATGCACATCAAAATCCGTCACCACACAAATGACCTTGGATTTGATCTTTTCCTGGCGTTTGAGATAACCGCAAACTTCCGCCGACAAAAATTGGGTCGTAATAATGCAATCAAAATTTTCCTGTATCAAAAAGTCCTGCAGGCGCTGGGCATTAAACCCGTTGTACAAACGCCGCACGATGCGCACCAAGGGCTGCATCCAGGGAATATCAAGTAAGCCGAATAAAAACCCCCATGCCCAGGGCAGGCGGGTCACTAAAAAACCGTAGAACCAGGGATAGGTCTTTTGGAAAAAAGGATTGGTGTAATCAAGGGCATCAATAAGGTAAGCCTCATGGCCACCCTCGGCCTGCAAGCCGTGATAGATGGCCTCTGCTGCTTTTTTATGCCCCGCCCCGGCTGTTGCGTGTATGACTAGAATTTTCATTTTGGATTATTGGGACAGCTGCTTTTAGGTCCTTGACAATATGATCGGGCTTGACCGTCCATTTGCGCATATAACGGCGGTTTTCGCGGCCTGAAAGTACAAAAATAGTTTTACAGCCGGCATTATGCCCCGTCTTAATATCACCTTCGGTATCTCCGACGAAAAAAGCTTTTTGGGCATGGACAATGGTTTTATTAAGGGATTTAAGGGCCTTTTTTAACAAGCCGATACCTGGCTTGCGGCAATCACAGCCGGCATCTGAACGATGCGTGCAATAAAAGCTCTTTCGGATCAGGCCCCCTGCTTTCTCGACGGCCGTGGTCATTTTGACGTCAATGCGCTTGAGTTTATCCAAAGAATAAACGCCTTTACCGACCCCCGCCTGGTTGGAGATGACAAAGATCTTGTGCCCGCTCTGGGTCAATGCACGGATCGCCTCTATGGCCCCCGGGATAAAATGAAAGTCCTTCACCTTGGTCACGTAAGAACCGTTACCGGGAAATTCATTGATGACGCCATCTCTATCGAGAAAAACAACCTTCATCGCTAATTGACACCCATTATATGGTCTGGTATAAAAAAATAATTTCCGGACTTTTCTGCATCTGCAGCCGGGACAAAAGCACCCGCTTGCCAGATCATGAGCCTGTACTTCCACTGGCGAAAAAAATTGACGACATCAGACGGTTTTTGATGGTAACGCGCAAGATTATTAGCATCGATCTCAGTCAACACAACAGGCTTGAACCTCTCGATCGTGGCTCTGGCCCCTTGGAACACCAATAACTCTGAGCCTTCTGTATCACACTTGATCAAATCCAAGCGCGGCAGGGCCTCAAGCCCGGCAAAATCATCCAAGGTCATCATATCAACAGTTTCACAAAAACTGTCTTCTTTTTTCCCTAAATGTATATGCGCCAAAGAAGCGCCTAATTTCCCTGATTTCTTGGGCGGCAAACACAACTCTATCGATCCCGCTTTATCGGAGACGGCTTTTTTGATCAAGGCCACATTTTTCAGGCCAAAATAGAATTTCACGAAAGAAAATACTTTGTAGCTATACGATCCCGGCTCAAAACTATATATCCTGCCATCACGCCCCACCATGCCCGACAAAGGAAATGCATAACGCCCATAGGCCCCTCCTACATCAAAGCAATAATGGCCTTGGTGTATTAGTTTTGAGAGGGCCTCCACTTCCGGTTCAAATTTATGACCCTGGCAGTTTCGCCGGACAGTCTTGATAATGGTCGACGGAAGGCTAAAAAGATTCTGATAAAGAAGATTGTGATAAAATTTGCCCATTGATCAGACTTTGGCCTTCAGATCATTGATATAATAACCTTTTTCCTTCATTTCCCTGTATTTACTGTACGCGGCAAACTCATGAAAAGAACTTAAGACCGCGGCCACAAAGCCGTAATATCCGTCCTTATACCCTTTTTTAGAAACAAATCGCCTGAAAAAACGGTCCCAACAACGCCACATGGCTTTGCCTTGGGACATTTTGCGTTTGTCCAAGTACCATTTCGTTGCCTCCAGCGTCGAGTACCGGTTGATCTTTTTGATAAAATCCTCCACATTGCGAAAACTGTAGTGGATCGTCTTGGCCTTTAAATTCCCGCCCCGGTAACCTTCTTCGAATTTAAGGCCCGGATGGATGACATCATAATCCGCTTCAGACCATTTCACATGGGCTTTATTGTATAAACGGATGTGCGGATTCGACCAGCCTCCATGGTTCAAGGGCACGTCGCCCATATAATTGATCTGCGGCGCCCAATAGGCCGCGACCTTGGGGTCCCCTTCCTTAAGCGCTGCGGCGATCTCTTCTTTAAGTTCATCCGTCAAACGCTCGTCGCAGTCAAGGATCATGATCCAGTCATTCTTGGCCTTGGAAGCCCCAAAATTGCGCTGTTTGCCTTCGATCTCCATATGCCGGGTGAATATCGTGTCGGTGTATTTCAAAGCAATCGTACGTGTATCATCCGTACTTTCATCATCCACCACGATGATCTCATCCGCCCAGCCATGGACGCTTTCAAGGCACTCCTTGATGCGATTCTGCTCATTTTTGGCAATGATAACAACACTAAGTGCTAGAGGCACGTTTTTCTCCTTTTTTAATAACTCCAAGGCTCAATAAGATCCCTATGAATAACCACCATAAAACACCTAACTGCAACGAAGCCCAGGCCGTGTCCATCAGGCTGTGGACCCCCCATGCCAAAATGCCCGCTGATAATCCGCATCCTATCAGGAATAAATCCCGGTCACTGGAAACTTCATGTAATACATTTTTGATCTCCAGCCATAAAGCAGTGAAAAACCACCCGTACAAAACCAGGCCCACCAGCCCTAACTCTGCCGCAATGTGCAATAAACTGTTGTGCGGATACTCTTCATGGCCGACATGCAGGTCCCTGAGTGTCTGGACATACGCACTGTACCCGCACCCAAACCATGGGTAATGTCTGATAACATTGACCGCTGTCCCCCAATAAGATTCGCGGCCGGAAGGTGCAAAGAGAAGTTCCAAAGCATTGGCAGGGCTCAGCACAGCCCCCTGCGTCGGTGCAACGTCATACATATCGATGCGTGTAGTCAGGCAATGTACCCCATACACCCAAAGGAATACGGCCAGCACCAAGAAAATACAGATCGTTAACTTACGGTTCTTTAAAAAGATCCCCAAAAAACCCATGCTCACGGCAAAAGCAAGCCATGCCCCGCGGGAAGCTGTAAGGCCAAGGGCATTGACCAGGAATAAAAATAATACTGAGGTCACGGCTACACCCACCCAAGGCTGTAGGGGCATCCACCTGCGGCAAACGATGATCGACGTCAGCACCACCGGCATCACCGTCACCAGCAAGGTCCCCAGATCATTGGGATGGTTCATCGGGCCTGAAATCCTTCCAAAGATCAACGGCGTATGATGCACAATGCTCCTGCCCGTGGTGTACTGGGCCATGCCGTCAATAACGACAAAAACAAGTGTCAGCAGCAAAACAGACAGGACACCGAACAAACGTTTGCGGCTATCGACGAGCTGTGTGACCAAATACATTAAAAAGATCTGTTGCAAAAACCTTGTAAAGAACTTCTTTATGCTTAAGGAGGGATCATGACTCATCGGCATCGTTAAGACGATCAATAAAGCAATAACTACCAACGACCAGCCCATACTGCCGGGAATAAATTTAAGCCTGGGCGAAAAAAAGCTCCTGCAAACCCAAGCCGCGATCATCGTTACTTGACAGATCCCGATCAGCGCCAGTGAATACGGAAGAAAAAATATCATCCCCAGCAAAGCGCCATACATCAATCTATCACAAATGATCAACGGTTTATTCACAAAGATTTTTCCAGAGCCGCCACCACCATCTCAATTTGTTCTTTGGTGATGTGTGGAAACATAGGCAGGCTCATCACTTGACATGCCACCTTTTCAGCTATGGGAAAATCTCCTTTTTTATGGCCCAGTTCCGCGTAAGCCTCCTGAAGGTGCAATCCGATAGGATAGTGGATAAGCACACCGATACCTTGGGCTTTCATGGCTTCAACCACTTTATCACGATTGGGCACGAGGATGGCATAGGTCTGGAACACATGCGTACGGTCAGATTTGGTAACAGGAGCGACTACATTTTTCATTGGCCTTAAAAGCTCTGCGTAGTAGGCGGCACTTTTCGCACGCATCTCGTTCCAGGCATCTAAATGTTTTAATTTAGCATTAAGAACCACGGCCTGAAGCGTATCTAAACGCGAATTGGTCCCTTTGATCTTATGCTCATAGCGTCCCTGACGGCCGTAATCACGCAACATCAATGCTTTTTCATAAATATCTTTATCATTGGTCACGATCATCCCCGCGTCCCCGCAGGCCCCCAAACTCTTTGTCGGATAAAAAGAAAAACAAGCCACATCGCCCATCGACCCGACACGCTTGCCATTATAGCGTGAACCATGCGCCTGGGCCGCATCTTCGACGATCTTGATATTGTGTTTGCGGGCAATCGCAACGATCTCATCCATATTGGCCGGCTGGCCGTAAATATGCACAGGGATCACTGCTTTTGTCCTTTGGGTAATCGCGGCCTGGAAGGATCTGGGATCAATGTTATATGTATCCGGCTCAATATCCACAAAAACAGGTTTAGCGCGGCAAAAAGAAACACAAAGGGCCGTCGCAATAAAGGTGTGCGTGGGGACGATCACTTCATCGCCTTCCTGGATATCCAAAGCCATCAGGGCCAGATGAAGCGCGTCGGTGCCGGAATTGACCCCCACCCCATATTGTGCTTCACAATAGCCGGCAAAGGCCCCTTCAAAAATACGGGCTTGCTCGCCTAAAATGTAGTCACCTTTTTCAAATACTTTCTTAAAACCTAAGTCGACCTCACCCTGGATGAGACGGTTTTGTTCTTTAAAATCGATAAAAGGGATGCTCATAAGATATGTTGGACCTTTCTATAAACTTCTTCGACTGATAACTCCCCCAAACAACTGATATGCCCGCAATTGGCCATGCGGAAACGCCGGTAACATGGTTGGCAAGGCAAATTCTTTTGTACGACCACATGACCTTCTGCAGGATAGGGACCGTAGATCTGCGGGTCTACCGGGCCAAAAATAGAAACTGTCTTGGTGCCAACAGCTTCGGCCACATGCAAAGGGCCTCCGTCATTGACAATAGCCCCCTGACATTGCTTCAATAAAGCAGCCAACCCTAACAAGGAAGTTTCTCCAACACCAAAATGGATGGGAAAATGAACCTCTCTTGTGACTTGGCGGCACAACTCTTCTTCCTTGGAATCTCCCAACAGTATAATGGCAGCGTCGAAATTTTCAACGATTTTATCTATTAAATGGGCAAAATTGGATGCAGACCATCTTTTATGCTTGGCCGCTTTTCCCCAGCTGGCTCCCCCTCCAGGTAAAACCGCTATCAAAGGTCGGGAAGAATCAATGTTATGCCTCTCAAGCCATGCCTGGGCCCATTGGATGTCCTTACCGGGGACAGGGAATGTCATTTCTTTGGTCTTAACCGGTATTTGGACCAAGCGTAACAGGTCCAAGTAATATTCAATAACGTGCTTATCTTCATAGCCCATCAGGGGGACCCGATGGGTCAGGAATCGCCCGCGCTTTCGATAGTCGAATCCCACACGTTTTTTGATGCCGCAGGCAGCAGACAAAAACCCGAAAGAACTGTTAAGAGAAAAATCAAAAACCATCTCGAAACCCTGTTGTTTAATGTTATTGAACAGCTCAAAATATTTCTGGTATTTTCCCACAAATTCATCACGCTCGTAGACAAAAACTTGTGTTATGTCCGGATTGAATTTAATAAAATCCGCGGTGCGGGCATTGGCCAAATACGCAATGGTCGCCTGCGGGTAAGCCAGGCGCAGATTGCTGATGACAGGAGTCGTAAATAAAACATCGCCAATGCCATAAGGATTAATGATCAAAATTTTCAAGTAATCCTCTCTTTGACCCGCCGCCCCGTTTTGTAACGCAGGCGAAGCCAGAAGGCGGGGTTCCACCATGATCTCCGCCGGATCATATCGAAATCTTCCCTGCTTAAATGATGCTCCGCTATTTTTTCATTCATCACAGCCGGATGTGTGCCCATGTACGCCGGAAAACGGTTCAAATCCCCATATCCATCTGCAAATGAATTATTCTTACTTTTATCCATAAAACCTATGGCTGTGGCATTCTTCCAACGCTTCTGCATCGCTTCGTTGGAATTGACCCAGCCATAGTGATAAAGATAGCAAAAGGTCTTGCGCGTCCTTAAAGGTTTGCCATCGATACGCCTGAACCCAAATGCATCACCATATGACTCTATCTGTCCGTTATTACGGACAATGCGATCCTGCTTTTGATACCACCCCAGATCAATACGATAGCGCCAAAAAGACCCGTAGAAATGAAACCACCCAAAACGCAAGGCATCTGTCTCTTTTCGATCCAGGTAATAGCGCATCCAATGTTTTAGTCTATTCAGATCATCCTCATGGATGACCTCGTCGCTTTGCAAATAAAAAGCCCAGTCACCCCGGCATTCTTTTAAAGCTAAATTAGTTTGTTGCGATAATACCTCAGACCCCATACTCATATCCCATTGGTTCTGGATAATGCGTATCTTAGGGCTGGCGATCGAACGGATCATTTCCAGTGTGCCATCTTCACTATCCCCCACATTGACGATGAATTCATCGCAAATGGGCAAGATCGAGCGTATGGACTCAACGACAGGATAATTGAATTTGACCGCATTGCGGACGATGGTAAAACCGCTGATCTTCATGTCCCTTTTTTCTTTGCGAACAAGATTACATTTTCCGCCGGGAACATGTAGGTCCAGAAACGCTCATAAGTATCCGGGTATTTATTGGCCAAAAAACTGATCCCCGTGGCGCGGAATGTTTTAAAGAAAGTGATCTTTTGTTCCAAAACCTCGAGGTCCAGCCCGTTGATCACATTATTGAACATAAAGTAAGAAAAGAATAACTTGTGCTGTGGTTCAGAATACGCGACCCGGCAGGAAAAATGGGGAGTGGCCACGAATATTGTCCCTCCCGGCTTGAGGACCCGGCACATTTCCCGCATGAACCCGATAGGATCATTCAAATGCTCAATAATATGTTTTGCAAAGATTTCATCAAAAGTATTATCAGCAATGGGATAAGGGAATTGATTGAGATCATGTAAAATGTCCGGTTTGGCTTTAATATCAAAATCTAAATAAGTCGCTCCCGGCACTTTATTGTTCCCGCAACCAATATCTAATCTGGTTTTTCCCGGTTGGACTCCTTGCTTGCCCAATGCTCTTTCTTTAAGCATAGCCACCCCTTTTAATTATGTTGATTTAAAAATGTCCCGTAGGTCTCCAGTGTACCTTGGGCCATTCTCTCAAATGAAAATTCCTTGGCGCGTTTTAAACCTGCCTTGCGTAAAGACCCATTTAGGATCTCATCCGTCAATACTTGTTCCATCGCATCCGCGATCGCCCTGGTGTCATGGGGATTGACTGTCAATGCCGCATGAGATGCGATCTCAGCGCAAGACGATGTCTTGGAAGTGATCACCGCAGCCCCGCAGCAAAAAGCTTCCAGAATAGGAAAACCAAAACCCTCGTAAAATGACGGGAATACAAAAACTTCAGCCCTGTTATAAAGCTGGCAGAGCTGGTCATCGCTTATAAATCCGGTAAAAACAACGTCCCTTTCGATACCGAACCCTCTGATCAGGGCCTCTATATTCTCCACCATCCAACCCTTCATGCCGACAATGACCAGCTGTCCATGAAAAACATTCTTTGATTTAAGGATCGCGAAACTTTCAAGCAAGCCGGCAAGGTTCTTCCTGGGTTCAATTGTCCCTACATACAACATAAAAGGCCTGTCAATGCCAAGTCCTTTAAGCTGGCCTAAGGCAACCAGGCGGCCTTCCTCAGTTAATGGATAAAACACTTCATGGTCCACCCCATTATAGACCACACGGGTCTTCTCAGGGGGTATGTGAAAAAATTTATGCAGGTCACGACGGGTATTCTCCGAAATGCAAATGATCCCATCCGCTTTTACGGCGATGTCCTGGATGTATTTTTCCGTCAATTCAGTGGCTTGTGCCGTTTGGCTTTGAGGATATATTTTATGGACAAGGTCGTGGATGGTGACGATCAATTTTCCCTTATAAGGACCGATGAGGTCCGGGCTGGGCAGATGGTAAATATCCGTTTTATTGACCCCCCGACGAAAATAATCTGTGTGGCTTTTGAAATTCTTATAACGGGAAAAATCCGGCAAGCGCCGTTTGAAGTCAAACAAACGTTTGGGGACATGAAGGGCATACTCATTGTCATGGTCGATCTCCCCTAAACTGTCTAAAAGATGATAGGTGTAGCGGCCTATGCCTGTACGCTGACTTAAAAGAATGGAACGGCAATTGATGGCTATACGCATGCAACTCAAGTATACCCTTTAGATTTAAGGAAATCGCCGACTACTTTCACCACATAGTCCATTTGGGGGATATCAACATCCTGATGACAACCGATATGCGTGCCGTGATCGGAACAATATTCAGATTGTGGAAAATCCCCCAGCTTGTACCCCATAAATTGATAGCTCGCCGTCTGGGTGGGGATCGAATAAAATAAATTACGCGAATCAACACCCTGCCGCTCCAAATAGGTCACCAATTCATCCTTGGTAAAATTAAGGCCCGGCTTAAGGATGATCGAGAAGGCGTGCGGGCCTAAGACTTCATGGGCATCCTCCTGAAGACACCAAAAATATTCCTTAAATTGGGCAAATGCCTTGATCAAATGACGGACATTGGCCCGTCTTTTGTCCAGGATATCCTGGAATATTTCAATATTCCCTAAACCCACCGCAGCCTCGATCTCATTCATCTTGGCGGAAAAACCAATGCGTTTGAATTGGAATTTCCCATCGATCCCGTGATTGCGTAAAGAACGGGCCGCCTCGGCCATTGTCTCATTATTGGTAATGAGCATCCCGCCTTCAATGGTCGTCACGATATGCGCCGCGTACAATGAAAAGCAAGCCATGTCCCCGATAGCACCTACCTTTTTCCCCTTGTACTCGGCCCCATGCGCTTCAGCGGCATCCTCGATGACATATAGTTTATGCTTTTTAGCAATACCCATGATTTCATCCATGGCCGCGGGCTTGCCCATCAAGTGCACGGGCATGATGGCGCGCGTTTTAGGAGTAATGGCACGTTCGATCTTTGTAGGGTCAATATTCAGGGTCTCACGTTCCACATCCACGAAAACAGGAGTAAAGCCTGCCTGCAATACCGCATTACCTGTCGCCACAAAGGTCAGGGCCGGCACAATGATCTCATCCCCGCGTTTGGCGCCAAAGTCATAAAGCACCGCGCAGGCAATGGCATCGGCATCCGTACCGCTGGAGGTGGCAACACCATATTTGACGCCGAAGAGCGCTGCGAACTTATCTTCAAATTCCCTGACGTATTTACCCTTGGTCAGCCAGCGGCGTTCGATCGCCTCATCGATGAGCTTTTTGGCCTTGGGCGTGATCGACACTGTCCCAAAAGGGACCTTATATCCTAACTTGGATGCTTCTTGCCCGTCGCTAATAGCTGTTGCTTTGTTAAAATCCGGCTTCATGCTTGGCCTTTCAATGATCTAAGATGTTCCTGCGCCCAGGAATAACGTTCCGGGGTCCCGATATCAATAAAACGGTTTTCAACTTCAAAAGCGTAAAACCCCTGGCCCACCAAATGCGGAAAGAAATCATATTCTATCGAGAATTTAGATGGCGTCTCCACCAAAGAAAACACATGGCGGTCGAAACAATACGTGCCGGTATTGATGAATGCTTCACGTTCTATCGGCTGCTTTTCTTTGAAAGCTTTGATACTGCGGTCTTCCGCGATCTCGATGGTCCCGTACTCCCGGGCATCAGGCATCAATGTAACCGCCAGGGTTGCTTTTGACCTTTGCCTGTGATGACATGCGGCCAAACTCTTATAATCGATCACACAAAAGCAATCCCCATTCATCGCCAGAAAATGATCTGTCTTTACATGACTTGATCCTTGTTTGATCGCCCCGCCCGTGCCTAAAGGGACTTCTTCTCTGCTAAAAATCATTTCGCGGTCCTGGTATTTATTTTTAAAATAGGCTTCCACCTCGTCACTGCCATGGCCGACACATAAAATGAACCTCTTGCCGCCCTGGGAGGCAATATAGTCAATGAGTATTTCCAAGAACGGCTTGTCGCCGATCTTAGCCAGGACCTTCTGAGCTCCGCCAGTG
>Ga0206883_1102_pt1 | contig 13510 bp, 10 predicted proteins | sample Alteio_BWOrgCont_2_FD_152910 | JGI IMG/M metagenome (GOLD analysis project Ga0206883, IMG submission 152910) | Enriched cells from forest soil in Barre Woods Harvard Forest LTER site, Petersham, Massachusetts, United States -... | ecosystem: Environmental > Terrestrial > Soil > Temperate forest > O... | reverse complement strand
CGATCGTCGAGCGTCTCGCCCATTCCAATGATGCCGCCACAGCACAGCTCCAAACCGTGCTGCTTCACGAGCAGACACGTCTCCCATCGCTCTTGGAAGCTGTGCGTCGTGCAGATCGAGGAGAAGAAGCGTTCGGACGTCTCGAGATTGTGGTTGACCTTGTCGACGCCGGCGTTCACAAGTTCTGCGACTTGCGATTCCGTGAGGATCCCGAGCGAGACCGCAATCTTGAGCGGTAGCTCCGACTTTATCGCCTGCGTCGCTTCGATGATGCGCGCCAACAGACGCGGCGATGGACCGCGAACTGCAACGACGATGCAGAACTCACCGGCGCCCCGCTCGTACGCACCGCGCGCAGCTGTAAGGAGTTCCTCGACGGTGCCTAACTGCTCGGGCTCGACGCCGGTCGCGTAACGGGCAGCCTGCGAACAAAAGCTACAATCTTCCGAGCATCCGCCTTTCTTCGCGTTGTGCAAGACCTCGATCGACATCTGCTTACCGGCTGCGGCGTCGCGAACGCTGCCCGCGAGGGAAAGCAGTTCCTCGGTGCGATCGTTCGGCCACTCGGCGAGTTCGCGCAGTAGTGTAGCATCGGCCGGATTTAAAGTGGACATAGCTCCCCTTCGAAAGCTTTGGCGGCGTGCGTTAACTCATGTCCTGCTGGATCGTACGGAATGACGGAGATGATTCGGAGTATGTCGCGGAGCGCACGCGCGACGTCTTCGTGATACGCGGGTTCAGTTCTCTCCCAGCGTTCGACCAAAACTGCGCCGAGCGTGGCAACGCCGAGGTCGGCGAGGTATCGCGCGGTGAGCAATGCGTGATTGATGCAACCGAGGCGCAATCCGACGACGACAAGCGCCGACAACTCGGCACGAGCGGCCACGTCGCTAATCGTCTCATGCTCGTTGATCAGGACGGCCGCGCCGCCGGAACCCTCGACAACGATTGCACCCTCAATTGATTGGAGTCTTGTTGCCAGCTCGGTTGACGTCAGACCGGCGCGACCCTCAGCCAGCGCCGCCGAGTATCCGTCACTTGCCTTTCGAAACCGGCGCAACTCTCGGGAAAATATCTGTGCGCCACTCGCCGAGTCGAGTTCGGCGTTGGCAAGGGCCGCAGCCTTCGTTGCATCGCCCAAATCGAGCGGCCCGCAGCCTGTCTGCACGGCTTTTACGATCGTGACCGGAGTGCTGAGCAGGAGTGAACGCCGCAACGCAAGTGCGAGCGCGGCAGTAACGCGCGTCTTGCCGACGTCTGTGTCGGTTCCCGTGATGTAGATTCGGGGAACGCTCACAGCGTTCGGCTCAATGCGGCGACGAGCCGATCGACGTCGGGCTCGCTGTGGGTCGCGCGCAGCGTAATGCGAATGCGAGACGTTCCATTTGGAACCGTTGGCGGTCGAATGGCGGGAGCATTGACGCCGGCTTCACGGAGGCGGCGCGACAGATCGAGCGTGGCGCGTGCGTCGCCGACGATGACGTTCACGATTGGCCCATCGCCGTCGGGCACTCGAAAACCGAGTGTGCGCAGTTGTCGCCGGAGGTCGAGAGCAAGGCGCAACAGATGCGCGCGCTGCGCGTCATATGTCCTTGCGAGGCGAACGGCGATTCGAGCGGCGTCGGCGAGTACGGGTGGGAGCGCGGTATCGAAGATGAACGTTCGTGCGACCGTCTGCAAGAAGTCGATCACCGGTGCCGGCCCCGCGACGAATCCGCCATGTGCGCCGAACGCCTTCGACAACGTTCCGATGACAACGACGCGCGGATCGTCGATCCCGTACGCGAGCCCGCCTCCGTGTTCGCCGAGAACGCCAAGGGCATGGGCTTCGTCGATGAGCAAAACATCATCCGATCCGAGCGACCGGACAAGTGCTGCAATGTCAATTGCGTCACCCTCCATGCCGAAGACCGACTCCGTTATGACGAGCTTACTCTCGTCTCCTAACGCCGGGAGGGTCGCGTGCGGATAGATCGTCTTCGTGAGTTTCGTCAGACGTAGGCCGTCGATGAGACATGCATGATTGAGCTGGTCGGAATAGCCGGCATGGACGACGCGTGCCAAGCCGCCGATTGCGCCCAGCGCCGCGTGGTAACCGGAGCTGAACAACAGTGCTTTCTCGCGACCTACGAACGAGGCAAGTTCTTCCTCGAGCAATTGATGAGCGGTGTGAGCACCCGCGAGCAAGCGCGAACCGCCTGATCCGACTTGCGTCGCAGTGTGGAGCGCTGATACAACATCGGGATGTTGTGATAACCCGAGGTAGTCGTTCGAGGAGAAATCGAGCAGCGAGCCCTCAGCCGAGGCGCTCTGTGCGAGCACGACGCGCCGAAGCTCTTGCCGCTCGAGATCCCTGAGCTCGCCGGCAATGCGGTCCAGGTACGTGATGGTCTCAGTCTTCGTAGGCATCGAGTATCTCATTCAGGGCGTTCACGAAACTGACCAGATCTTCCGCGCGCGAGGCGAGGGGTGGAACGAGCTGGATTGCATTTCCGAGGGGACGCGTGAAATGCCCGCGCTCGTACATCGCATCGGCGACGCCCCAGGCGACGCTTTTGGGGTGCGTGAGCCGAAGCGTTTCGGGCTTCAGATCGATCGCGCACATGAGCCCGGCGCGACGAATTTCGCGCACGCTCTTGCGACCGCGCTGCGAACGGAGAAGAACGTCGAGCGCGCTACTAAGATTCAAACCGTGCTCAAGCGTGTTCTCGCGTTCGAATACTTCGAGCGACGCGAGCGCGGCTGCGCACGCGATTGGGTTTCCCGCGTATGAGTGACCGTGGAAGAGTTGTCGCCCTTCACTAAACTCGCCAAGGAAGCTCTCGTAGATGTACTTGCGGGTTAACGTCGCGGAGAGCGGGAGCGTGCCACCCGTGATGCCTTTGCCCAAACACATGATGTCGGGTTCGAGTTGAAGATCCGTCGACGCGAACATCGGTCCGGTTCGTCCGAAGCCGGTCGCAATCTCGTCGACGATAAGAAGCGGCCGCCCGGTACGCCGTGCGCGAAGCGGTTCATAGAGATGTGCGGGCATGATGTACATGCCCGCGGCAGCTTGAACGACAGGCTCGATGATGATCGCTGCGAGGTCGTCGCGCTCGAGAACGTTGCTCGCGCCTTCGTAGGGTAATGTTTCGAAAAGAACGGCGGAAAAATGTTCCTTGAAAAGCGCGATATCGGAGACGCTCATGCCGCCCGCCGTGTCGCCGTGATAGGCATTGGTGAGACGAGCAAAACGCTGCCGGCGCGGTTCGCCGACATTCTGCCAATACTGGAGCGCCATTTTTAGCGCGACTTCGACCGCCGACGCGCCGTCAGAGGAAAAGAAGGCGCGATCAAGTCCAGTTAGCTTGGCGAGCTTGTCGGCGAGCGTGATGGCCGGAAGGTTTGCGGCGCCAAGTGTCGTCGCGTGATCGAGTACCGATGCCTGATGCGCGATTGCCTTGACGATGTGCGGATGTCCGTGACCGTGAATCGTCGTCCAGACCGAGGAGATTGCATCGAAGAGGCGCTTGCCCCGCGCGTCGACGAGCGTGCAGCCTTCGCCGCGCACGAAGGTTCGAGCGTCAATGTCAAACCCGCGCATTTGCGTGAAGGGCAACCAAATGTGATCCATCTTAGGCTGGAAGGCGAAGGTTCAGCCGGATGGCGGCAAGGCGTAGGGCAATCGTCGCAACCGATCCGGCGATCAGACCAGTCTGCGTGTCGGCTCCGATAGCTCTGGATGCCAAATAGACGATTGCGCCTAGCGCTGCGCACGTTGCATAGAGCTGCGTTCGCGCAAAGATCGCGGGAATCTCGTTGCAGACGACATCGCGCAAGACGCCGCCGACCGATCCGGTGATGACGCCCATGACGATTGCGATGAGGACCGGCACGTTCAGATCAGCGGCAATCTGCGTGCCAGTCGCGCTAAAAACGCCGAGACCGATTGCATCGGGAATAGCGATCGCGTCGGGAGTGAGCGTCATCCGGCGCGATACGAAAAACGCGACAACCGCGATGACCAAGACAAAGGCGACGTAACTCTGCTCGGTCACCCAAAAGATGGGGTACCGTCCGAGCAAGATATCTCGCACCGTTCCTCCGCCGAAGGCGGTGAGAAACGCGGCCGCGCTAATGCCGACGAGATCCATCTGTTTGCGGCGGGCTTCGATAACGCCGGAGACCGCGAACGCGACGACGCCGACCAGCGTCATAATGTAGATCGGCGTCGTCATCGGGCTCATGCTGACATCAGTCGGCAGAGGTGTATGCGAAAGCCTCCTCCGCTGTGGTATTCAATGCCGTCTCGAGATCCGCGATCAGATCGTCGATGTCTTCCACGCCGACCGACAAGCGCACGAGGTCGTCGGTGATGCCGAGCTGGTTCTTGCGAGCTTCGGGTACCGAGCAATGCGTCATGTGCGCCGGGATGCAGATCAGCGATTCGACGCCGCCAAGCGAGACGGCGAGATTGAACAGCCTTGTGCGGGCTGCAAACGCATGCGCGCGCTCTGCACCGCCGCGAACTCGAAACGAGACGACGCCGCCGAACCCGCGCTGTTGTTTGCACGCAAGCTCGTGATCCCGATGCGATGGCAGGCCGGGGTAGAACACGGCTGAGACGTCCTCGTGCGCCTCAAGATACTTTGCAACTGCGGTAGCGTTCCGCTCGTGCTCGCGCATCCGCAAGGCGAGGGTTTTCGTGCCGCGTAGCGTGAGGTACGCGTCTTGCGGACCCGGAACGGCGCCGACTGCATTCTGGTGAAAGGCGATCCGCTCGTGGAGCCGCTCGTCGTTCGTGATGACGATGCCGCCAATCACGTCGCTATGCCCGTTGATGTATTTTGTCGTCGAGTGCACGACGACGTCGGCTCCGAATGCCAGCGGCGTCTGAAAGAACGGCGAGCAGAACGTGTTGTCGACCGCGAGGATCTGCCCGTGGTGCTTGAGTGCGGCGATGCCGGCGATATCCGCGAGACGCAAGAGCGGATTCGTTGGCGTCTCGACCCAGATCAGGCGCGTGTTCGGCCGGATCGCAGCTTTTACGGCCGCAAGGTCGGACGTGTCGGCGAACGTCGTCGAGATCCCGTAACGGCCGAGCACATCGACGAAGAAGCGATACGTTCCGCCGTAGAGATCGCTTGTCGCGACGACGTGATCTCCGAGCATGAGCGATGCGCAAGCACCGGCGACGGCCGCCATGCCCGAACCGAATGCGACGCCGAAGCGTCCGCCTTCGAGATCGGCGAGCTGACGCTCGAGCGCCAGGCGCGTCGGATTGCCGGTGCGCGAGTAGTCGAAGCTTTTCATGACGCCGACGGCATCTTGCGTGAACGTCGCGGTCTGATAGATCGGCGGGATCGTTGCGCCCGTCAGTGGGCAGGGGTCTTGTCCGCTACGGATCGCGCGGGTCGCGAATCCGTCGGTCGGACGACAGCGGGTCGAGAGAAGAGAGTGGCCGGATTGCTGATTCGGCATGCGTTGCACTCCAAAAAGTGATTGAGGGAAATAAAAAACCCCCGCCGATCGGCGAGGGCACTGGTTTCTTCGGCTGAGAGCCGTTACGCCAAATGCAAGTATCGCCGACCGCTTGTGCGGGTGCGCATCATTCGCATCGAGCCCATGGCGAGCCGGAGATTCATACGCGTGAGTTTAGCATGGAACCGGCGGCCAGTGCAAGGGACTGTAGAACCTCCCGGCGTCTACGCGAGGCTCGGGTCGTCCAGCTCGCGCGGCGGCGCCGTGTCGCGAATCGCCGCGGCGACTATGAGGTGGATATCCCGTTCATCGATTCCATGCGAACGAGCGGTGCCGACGGCCGTACGCAAATTTCTGAATGCGGTGAGTAATGTCACGTCGCTCGTCTCGCCTTGCGCCTCGAAGAGAATCTTCGCGATCTCCATCGTTAGTTTCGTGACGTCTTGAATGGCTTTAGCAGCCCCGCTTGAATCCGCGAAACTCATTTTCAAGAGCGTAGTATTCAATTGATTCCTGACGCCTCGTACGTGAGGGTAAGGAAATTTATAAGAAAGTTAAGAACTAGCAGTCGGCATGAGCGATCTGAGAGTGGATCGGTCCTGCTCGGAAGCCGAGCTCGAGCGGCTTGGCGATCAATTCATCGCGGCGTCGGAACTCTACGAAGCCACGCTCATGTATTCGTTTGCCATTGAAGATTGTCCCGACGTGCTTCGTCGTGCAAAACTTCGGCTGAAACTCGGCAGCCTTTTCTCGCTGCTCGGTGCCGGCGAGGAGGCTGCTGACCAATTTCAGGCTGCTCACTCGGAATCAGCCGAGGGTGATCTAGATCTTGCCGCTTCAGGGCTCGACCGCCTCGCGAGTCAGCTCTGGATGAACTCAGATACGCCCAACGCACTTGAAGCTGCGAGGAAGTTGCGAGCGTTTGACTCATCCGGAAAGTCCGCCTGGGTAATGGGCGGCTATCTTCAAGAAGTGCGCCTAACTCTCGCGCTAGGTGATAAAGAGGCTGCGCTTGCCCTTATCGCGGAAGCGGAGCAATCGTGCGACGCCACCAACGTCGACTTCGTTGCCTCCTTACTCGAACTTAAGGGAATGGCGTACGGACGGGCGGGAGACGCCGATCGCGCGGTTCAGTCATGTGAGAGCGCGTGCGCGCTGGCTAGCAAACGTTCAGACCCGCACTCGCTTGTCTTCAAGTTAAACAATGCAGCGTGCACATTTCGAAACTTGGGACTCATGACTCGTGCGCTCGAGATGCACGAGAAAGCTATTGCGGAGGCGCGCGGACGAAGTCTGGGTTGGCGAGTCGCATACACGGAGGGATCGCGCGCAGGAACGCTGGCATTGCTCGGTGATTTCGCCGGGGCTCGCGACGCAATCCGAAAGGTGCGTCATGAGCCGAAAAATCTTGCCTGCAAGGTCGGGGAGGTTACTCTCGGCCTTCTTATTGGCGTTCGTATGGCAGACGATGCGTTGCTTGAGGAGACATATGACCCTGCTGCTCTCGCGTGGGCGATGCGTTCTCGCGAGCCGCAGCGTATTGGCCCCACGGGTGCAGCATTCGTAGAATACTATCGGTATCGTGGCATGGAGAAGGAAGCGGCGGCACTACTGCACGAGTGCCTTGAAACGATTTCGTCCGGGGACAGCGCGTTTCGTCTCCTCATCTGCGCCGGGCGGTACGGAACGGAATACGACCGTTTGATCGCTCGCACGAAATTCGCGGGACAGTCGGACACGCCGCCGCACCGTGCATATACGAAACTCTTCGAGGCAATGTGTCTTACGCGTAGCGGAAATCGCGCCGGCGCAGATGGGGCGGCGTTGGAAGCGTATGAGATTTTTAAGCGCCTGAGGTGGCGGTACTACGAAGCACTGGCGCTCGAGGTGGGAGGGCACTACAGTGACGCGAGGAGCAGTTACGCCGCTATAGGCGCGGTCTGGGACCTGCGCCGTTTACGTGCCGCACCGCGACCCGTTGGTCGTCCGCGGCACTGGCGTGGACGACTCACCGAGCAGCAACGTACGATCGCGGCGCTCGTCGCGGGAGGAGCGGGAAATCGCGACGTTGCGGCTGCGCTTGGCATCTCGACGCGAACCGTTAAATATCACCTCAGCGAGATCTACCATCACTACGGAATAGAATCGCGACAGCAGTTGTCGTCCCGGGTCGCGTCGGAGGCCACCGCCTAAGGCTCTTAAACGGAGCTATCCGAATTTTCTTGCCCCCGAGGTCGTTCCGAACGCTACGTCCGGAGTCGTACGATTAGTTCGAACCTTAAATACGGCTTAAGGGTCGGAGGTGCTATTGAAAAATCGTCCCGGGGGCTTGCATTTCCCCAAGATTACACATAATGTCTTATGTGTAGGTTAAGCCTCTCTGTCCTCAGAAAGGCTTAGCTCAAATTGCTGCCCGGGTGTGGGACGACGGGGGATCATGCTCCAAACGAAACGTCAGACTGTTACAGCCGAAATCGCTGACATATTGCGCGAGCAGATCCTCTCGGGCAGTTTAAGCCCCGGAACGAGATTGCGTCAGGACCATCTCGCTCGCGAATTCAGTGTGAGCAACATTCCTGTGCGCGAAGCCATAGGCAAGCTAACTGCTGAGGGTCTCGTGACAGTCAATCCGCACAAGGGCGCAGTCGTCAGGATATTTAGTGACGAGGAATTCGAGGAGCGACGACGCCTGCGCGTTTTGCTCGAGAGCGAGCTTCTGGAGCGCGCAATCCCAAATATTTCGCGAGAGCGCCTTAGGCTTTTGAGGAAGCTCACCCAAGAGATGGATTCACCAACGAATATCGACCACTGGGCGCGCTTGAACTGGGAGTTTCACTCAAGTATCTACGAGTGCGCGAACTTGCCGCAGACGCTCGCGTTTGCTCAACAGAATCACTCGATCACTAATCGACACTTGCGGCCTGGGGTCCCGGCGGTACCGCGCGCCTCAAATGCCGAGCATAAAGAACTTCTCAAATTGATCGAACGGCGCGACACCGCCGCCGCCGTTGCCCTCCTTAAGGGCCACATCACGTACCTGCCTCGTTAGCCCTCAACTCGCCCCGATCTCGTTTTCCCCACTCGATCGTCAAGGAGCGATGCTTATGCACCGTCTTGGTTTGCTTTTGTTAAATCGTTTAGTTGCCGTCGGTTTCTGCGCGATTTTTCTGCTGATGGCTACGACGCAGCCGGCGTTCTCGCAGATCGCTCCGGGAGCAACGCAATCAGCGGCTCAAACTGCTAACATTAATGGCACCGTCACGCGGAACGATGGTGCACCTATCGCGGGCGCCGACATCGAGCTCTCCGGTTCGGCGCGGCGTTCGACAAAGAGCGACGAGCACGGCGCCTTTGCGTTCGCGGGAGTGCCATGGGGCACATATGAAATACTTGCAAGGTCCGGCCAGCAAACGGTATCACGCAGCAACGTCGTGCTTCGCAACGACACGTCTGTTACAATCGCGTTTCCGCCCGAAGGCGGCCTCCAGACGATCGGGCACGTAACGACGAGCAATGCCGGCGTCCACATCAACACGAGCTCGTCGAGTGTGGACTCGATAAATCCAAGCGATGCTGCATTCCAAGGTGAGGGCACGTGGAAGAACGTTCTCGACCAGGTGCCTGGCGTAACCGCATCCGGTTATCTCGGAGGTGGGCTCGTGGGCGATGCCGCCGTCGGATCGCCATTCGTCCCCGTAATTCTTTCACTTAACGGGGCGTTGCCGTATGAAACCGCAACGACGCTCGATGGCATGCCGCTCCAAGGGCTAACTCTGGACGGATCGCCAGGAGGCGGCCTCGATTTGAACAGCTTGCCACTGAACGCATTCGGCACGGCCGACGTCGTCCGCGGTCCAGGTGCTAATTCACCAAGCATCGTGGACTCCGTCGGCGGAAGCTTTGTGCTTCACACGCTGGGCGCGGTGACTTCGAATCACTTTGAGTTTGCCGCCAGCAACGATCCGTACGGTGGCACGATCGAGAACGCAAAGTGGAGTCTACACCTTGGAAGGCTTTCGGCGACTCTTGTTTACGGCATGAACAATAGTCCCGGTCCACTGGGCACGAATTCCGTTCTAGGTGGGCTTTCTACGCCAGCTACGATAAACGGGCAACCGGTTAATGCTCCGACTTCGTCAAATAATTTTAATGGCTGCGGAATCGCATTTAGCTACTGTTCCTACACGAACACACTGCTCTATTCGCCGGTACCGCAGTCGACCGTCTGGTCAACGCACAGTGGCGCTGCAGACATTGTCTATAATGTCACACCGTCAGTTACCGCGGAGGCATTCTACGCCGGTACACGAGCAACTCAGAGCGACGGCCAGGCCGGCTTCTTCCCGATGTCATTTGCTCCAGCGGCGGGGTACAGTGGAAGCATTCAACCGAGCCCGGGCACTCAGACAAACTATTGGCTGTTGCAAGGCGACGGTGTTTCCCCTACGAGTCAAGCCAGCAGTCTCTTTGAAGAGAAGCTGACCGCTTCTATAGGATCAGGAGTCCTGAGACTCGCCGCGCTGCAATTCTACACCTATTTTTCGCTGGCGAATGGCCAGCAGAATCCGCCAAACGGCCAATACACGCTTTGGGGTACAGCGAATGTTGGTACACCGGGAGCGACGACCATCTACAACGGGACCTCTGCGAGCGTTACGTTCCCCAGTCTTTACGATACAAGTTCCGCTTGGTCGGTCAACCGCGACATCCTAGCGAGTTATGCAACGCAGATCGGTTCATCCTCAAGCATCGGTGTCTCATTTGTTAAGTCGTATTACGATAACCCGAGTTCGTTCAATCTTTATTCGGACGGGGCGCCAATCTTTTCGTTCAGCCAAACGGCGGATGTTGCGGAGACAACAACCGAAACACGCGTACACTTTGACAGCGACGTAAGCGACAAGCTTGCCCTCGGTCTTTCTTGGTACTTCGCGCACGGCGCCTACCATGTACCCGGACTCACTCCAGGCACGTATACGGATTTAAGCTTCCCATATAGTGCGCCTCGGTTCGGCGCGGTTTGGAAAGCAAATCCTGACACTGCCATAAGATTATCTGGCGGTGGTGGCTTTGCTTTGCCGCAGATGACTGATCTCACGGGCTTCAGTTTTTTCTGCCAGCCTACGCTCTGCAACGAGAGCATCGCGAACCCGAACATAAAACCGGAAGAGTCATTCGGGTACGACCTTGGGTCCGATCTGCGGTTGCATCATGACACTCTGTTGTCGGTGGATCTCTATCGTACTAATCTGTACGGACAATTCTTCAATACCACGAGTGAGTCGATGTACAACGGGTTACCCTTATTCATCTCATCGTTCGGCAATCTTGGAACCACCCGTATGGAGGGTGTCAACTTCACGGTAAAGCATGACGTTGCGTCTGGTTATTACTGGAATGCTGCTCTGGGCTTGACGCGAGGCTATCTCGTCAACGTCCCAGCCTCATTTTACAATAACCCATCGGTGCCGTGCACGAAGTGCGAAAACCAAACTTTCGTTCCCGGCCTCAACTTCAACAGCGCTGCCGGTTACCTTGCGACGGTGCCGTACGCAAACGCTTCGGCGCTTCTGGGCTATCGATGGAACCGCGGAACGTACATCGATCTTCAACCAACGTACTTCGGGAACAATAACGGCTACCTCGAGCCGGCGTTTGCAGCGCTGAATGGGCATATTGGATACGCTCTCGGTAAGAGAATCTCGCTGCTCGCTACGTTCAAGAACATAACCGGTGCCTACGACAACAGCGTCGCGCACTACTATCCTGCCTACCAAAATCCCGTCATTCCAGGCGCGGCGCCCGTAACCGACGGTATCGCGGCTCCCTTAAGTCCCAATGCGTATGGGCCGCGTGCCGTGATCCTTACAGCCAGTCTCCATTTGTGAAGATGATGCCAGGGCGTTTCATTGCATCAGCGGCTCTCATTTGCGCGGTAATTCTTGCGGGGGCGCCGCTGTCGGCTTCGGACGCGCCGAACGGCCGATTGACAATCGACGCATTGGTTGATTTCGCACAACAGCAAGTCCAGCCGAAGTATCCCGATTTTGTGTGGGATCCGTCCCGCGAGGAACTTTTATTCTCAGCCGATAGCGGAGCCGAATCGTGGATCTTTCGTTATGCGCCTGCGTCTGGAACGCGTACGCGCGTGATTCAGGGTAGTGATCCGGCGATCTCGCCCGACGGAGCGCACCTTGCCTTCTTGCGTCAGACCGTTGCGCCGGATACCGGCGATCGGGAAACGCAGGTATGGACCTCAAATGCCGACGGAAGCAATCCTACGCAAGGATCGCACATAAAGGGTGGCCTCGCGATGACGGGTACGTCCTCGAACGAACTCGTTTGGGCTCCGGATTCCAAGAGAGTTCTCTTCCAGGATATCGTGGTTGGAAGCGCGCTGGGTCCTGGAAGCGCAATAGGCGGTCCTAAGACAACGCCATCGCCTCCTCCGAGCGTGCGCGTGTTTCCATTGCCGACAGCAGACCTGAATCGAAGCAATGTGTTTCATGTTCTTGACGTCACAACTGGCGAAGATCGGGTCGTCGGACGCGGAGTCGAGGCGGGTCAATATACGTGGATCGACGATGACGACATTCTTATCGAGCGCAACGATCGTAAGATACCGGGGCATTGGGACTGTGAAGTCGTCTCGGAGCGTTTGTCTTTGCATCGGGTGACACGTCTTTTGGCCGGCTATAACCAGCAATGCGTGAATCATCCAATTATCAACCGGCAGCGCACCGAAATGGCGTTCCAGGCCGATCCCGGCGAGGAATCAATCGTTCCTTCTCGCCGCGAGCTGTCTCTCAAGGACCTTCGCAGCGGGAAGATACGGATCCTCACGCATCTCGAGGCCAGTCTCGGAAAATCCAAGGCGTGGACGCCCGACGGGCACTGGCTGATTTATAGCTCAGGCCGCTCGTTGCATCAGAGCCTGTACATGACGGATGGCCGCCAACCGATCCGGTTGCTTTCAACGGTAACGCGCATCCTGCGCGTCGACGTATCTTCTGACGGTAAGCTAATCGCGTGGTCGAGCTTCGACGCCAGAGACGTTACGCGAATGTACGTCGGGACCTTATCGCTTGGCCGGATCGTCAATATCCGGCAAGCGCTCATCACTAATGATCCGACTAAAGGCCTGCGGATCGGTCGATCAACTGCGATCGAGTGGCACAGCGTCGATGGCCTCACGATCGATGGAGCGCTCACGCTGCCCGTCGGTTATCAAGCCGGAAAGCACTACCCGGTCGTCGTCATGGTTCATGGCGGTCCGTGGAGCGGCGTGTTACCAAATGGAGAGTGGCCGGGTGGAATCAAATTCGTGGAATATCTGGCTCAACAAGGCTACGTTGTCTTTCAACCTGACTATCGAAGCAGCGGCTATGAAGGATACGACCAGATACTGATGCTTCGCCAAAGACGCGAAGAATTTCAACCTGATCAAGACGACATTCTCTCCGGGGTTCGATACCTCGAGCGAGAGGGCATCGCCGATCCTCGGCATCTGTTTGTGCTCGGTCACAGCAACGGCGGCGCTGAAGTGAATTGGCTCATAACGCATACGTCGACGTTCGCCGCGGCAATCTCTTATGAGGGATGGGACGTCCTCTGGGACTATGCCGTCGCTTACGGAGCAGACACCATGGAAGAGTGGAGATTGCGTGGCACACCGATGAACGAATGGCAAACCTACGTCGATAATTCGGCAGTGGCGCATGCCGGCAATATAACGACGCCGACCTTGTTTATTAACTCTCACCACGATGACATTTTCTCAGACTCGCCCTTTCTGTTCGCGGTATCGCGTCGATTAGGCATCGATTCTTCGTACGTCGTTTATCCGGGCGATGGCCATATGATCGGAAAAGCCGAGAATCAGAGAGACTTGCTGGTTCGAACCATGGCGTGGCTGAAGCGGCACAACGAGCGCCGCGCGCATCAATAAGGAGATGTTTCTGTTGTTTTCTCGCTCGTCGCTTTCGCGACTTGGTGCGCTCGCCGCCGCGTGCGCAATGCTCTTCATGGGAGCAACGTCAAGTAATGC
>Ga0206883_1101_pt1 | contig 13529 bp, 10 predicted proteins | sample Alteio_BWOrgCont_2_FD_152910 | JGI IMG/M metagenome (GOLD analysis project Ga0206883, IMG submission 152910) | Enriched cells from forest soil in Barre Woods Harvard Forest LTER site, Petersham, Massachusetts, United States -... | ecosystem: Environmental > Terrestrial > Soil > Temperate forest > O... | reverse complement strand
AACCGCATTCCGAGCCCTGGGGTTCGGCCTCTACGCCCCGCCCGCCGCCATCTTTCGCTGGAATGAACGCGGAGCTCTCGCAGGCCGACGAATGTCCGACGAGACAGCCGGGCTGGCGTCCGAATATCGCGCTCTCACCGAGGCGCCCCCGGAGGATTCGGTGACAGCACGGATGATCGCCGGCCGCGCGGGTGGATCTCCCCGGGGCGAGTCCCACGTCATGGGCTGGTTCCCAAAGCTCACGGGCTACGACTTCGGCGACCAAGTCATGCTCCGCGAAGAGGTGATGCCGCTTGGATCCTTCGGCTGGCTTACGCTCGTTTACCGAGATCGGGCCTCATTTTGAGAGCCGGGGATTGGGACACTCAAAACAAGGTCCGTCAAGGCGAAGCCCGTCATCTCATTGGCCGGCTCGCCAGGGGCGATGCTGATCGGTTGGTGCATCGATCTCACGGCGTTGCCCGGTACCCAAGAGGCCTCCATCAAGGTCGCCTGGGAAAGCCAGGGCACCCAAGTTCCGCTGCGGTGTATCGCCGTTACGACATGTCGCTCGCGAGCACTTGATTATTCCATGTTTTTGCACGTAAAGTGCAGTTGCTGATGTTAATCCAAAAAAAGAAATCCTCCCTCCCCCAGAATGCCAGCGGCCTCGCGGTCCGTCGTGAAAAAGGAAATATCTGGAGCCATCTGCGCAACATGTGGCTGGTTGAGACGCCAGAAGAGACCGTCCGACAGGAATACCTCTGCGTCCTTGTCAATGAATATGGCTATGGCATCGACCAAATGGAAGAGGAACGCGATGTCACTGGACGTGGATCCGGAAACGCTCGGGCGGATTTCATCATCTGGCGCTCCGCGAAGGACAAGGCTGACGGAAGGACTCCGCTCATCATCGTCGAATGCAAGTCCGATAATGTCACGATCAGACCCGACGACTATGGCCAAGGAGACAACTACGCCCGTCTCGCCGGAGCCTCCTTTTTCGTCACGCACAACAGCCGGGAGACAAAATACTGGCGCGTGGTTCACGATAGGATGCCCAAGACACTGGAAGAAATCGGAAATGTTCCTCATGCCGGTGCCGGGGACAAGGAAATCGAGGAGCTTATAGCAACGCTGAAGACCTTCAAGGAAGACGAATTCGCGCGACTCCTCCACGATTGCCATAACGTCATTCGTAACCGTGAAAAACTGGACCCGGCCGCTGCTTTCGACGAAATTGCGAAGATCCTTTTCGTAAAGGTCTACGTCGAGCGTGAGCTTCGCACAAAGCGCCAGCGCAAAAATCTATTCAGCGTTGAATATCTCGATGACCAGCTGGGAAGCCATCCACTAAATGATCTTTTCAAGAAAACGAGAGAGGCCTACGAGGAAGATAGGATTTTCGAGGATGACGAGGAAATCCGGTTAAGGCCAGCCACGGGTCGTGAAATAGTTAGGCTGCTCGAGCGATATAATTTATCCGATACCAGCGAGGACATCAAGGGCATCGCCTTCGAGCGCTTCCTAGGGAGAACGTTCCGCGGCGAGATTGGGCAGTTCTTTACACCGCGTACGATCGTCGAGTTTATGATCCGTATGATGGAGCCGAAAGAAGGGGATGTGCTTTGTGACCCGGCCAGCGGCTCCGGAGGTTTCCTGATCCGTTTCTTTGAGATCGTCCGCGAACAGATCATGGCAAGCGCCGACGCCGAATACCAGGCGTTCAAGACGGCGTTGGGAAAGACGAAATTGTCCGAGCTCCGAAAGGCGGCGGCCCTCCGGGAAAAGTTCGCGGAAATACAGGAGACCCTCGATCCGCGGAGGCGCGACTCGCGATTGTGGAATCTTGCCAATCGGTGCGTTTTTGGCACCGATGCCAACGACCGCATGGCCCGGACGAGCAAGATGAATATGATCATGCACGGCGACGGACACTGCGGTGTACATCACCACGACGGATTTCTGAACGTAAATGGAATTTTCGAGGGTCGGTTCGACATGATCCTTACAAACCCTCCGTTCGGAGCGAATGTCGAACCTTCGGACGTCGTGCATGAGCCTGACATCGCAGCTAGGCCGGATGACGAAAAACGCTACCGGGAGGAATACGGAGCTCTTTATTCCGAGGCCATTTCGCGAGTGAGGGCCGCAGTAAACAAGCCAATTGCCAGCCTGTTTGAACTACCCAAGGGCAAAGCCGGGCAAATCAAGACAGAAATCCTTTTCATCGAGCGCTGTCTCGCTCTGTTGAAGCCTGGAGGACGTCTGGGCATCGTCCTACCGGAAGGCATTCTTAACAACCCTTCGCTCAGGTATGTTCGTGAATTCTGTGAAGGCCGGGCCTTCATCAAGGCCGTAGTGAGCCTTCCGGAGGAGACCTTCCTGTCGTCCGGTACCACAGTCAAGACGTCGCTGGTATTTCTGCAAAAGTTCACCGTAAAGGAAAAGGCACGTTTTGAAGCGGCACGCAGCGAAATTTTGGAATCCTCCGCAGCTCGAAATGCTGCGGGCATTGCAAGGGAGACCAAGCGACTGCAGGCGGCAATTGAAGAAGCCGAAGTCGTGCGGGATGACGCCGAAGTCAAACGTCTGCAGAAGGCGTTGGCCGACCATCAGAGAAAAGCGCAGGAATCTATTGCTGCCGAGGCAAAGGCCACGCTGAGAGATCGAATGAAGTATCCGATTTTTCTTTATGAAGCCCGTCACGTGGGAATCAACGCGGTAGGGGAGAAGGATCAAAATGAACTTTGGATCCCGGATGGAGGGTCCCTACCGACGGGAGTCGGCGAAACGTGCCTGGAAAAGTATCGCAGATTCAAGGTGGACCCCCAGTCGGTTCCGCCTTTTGCCGAGCGAATTGTCGGAGTCCACCCGTTCGCGAGAGGCTTTCACGCATTCTTCTGTGACATGGCTCAACGGTGGGATGCGGAGAGCTTCTGTGTACTCAATTGGAAATGGAACCACGCCGAGATGGATACGATCGGATCCGTATTAATCGCCCGAAAGGAGAAGGTCGATAGGACGAAGGTGGATTTCGCTAAACTTCAGCCCCTCACGATCCATTTCGACGGTAGCGTCGACAAGCGCATTGTGCCGGAAGGCAGGAATTACTCGATGGATCTCTATTATGCGCGGCCGGGGGATCTGGTGGTGGCAAAGATCGACTTGAAGAACGGCGCGGTCGGAATCGTGCCAAGCGACTGGGAAAACGTTGTCGTTACCGGGCACTTTGCAGTCTATAAAATAGAATCAACCCGGATTCGAGCTTCGTGGCTCCATCGGATCATTCAGCAGCCTGACTTCAAGCAATACCTGTGGCGGAACAAGGTTGGGGCCGAAGGGCGAAAGGAAGTAAAATTGGAATTCTTCGAATCCATCAAAATCCCGGTTCCAAGCCTTGATATCCAAGACTCAATCCTAAGCACAAAAGAGTCCGTGGTTTCCGAAATTAAGCGCCTACAGGAATCGCTGCGGGAAAAGGAGATCGAGGTCGACGCTATGATCCACGGCGCCAAGCTCCCGGGGCGGTGATTCATGGGACGAACCGCCAGTTATTACACGTTCGTGGGGCAGTTTGAGGGCAGCGTGCTGGGCACGTTCCGCATTATCCGCGGGTTCGCCAGCCTTAAGGACCTTGCGGCAGTATCGGTTCCGTACGAAATGGACGACGGCGGGGCCGATGGCGCTGGGATCAAGGGGCAGCAGCGGCGGCTAGATACAGAGCATGCAGAGCGAATCAAACGATATCTGGAGAGCGGGGAACGACGCTTTCTTCCGGAGGTAATTTTGTCGGTCAGGACCGCTCTAATTGAGGAGGTAGATCAAACGCAAATACCGGTCGGCGTCATGAGCTTGGACCCGGCGGACGGCATCTTGATCAAGCGCATGTGGAAAAGCAGGAGAATCAGGGTCCACGGAGTTAGGGTGAAGAAATCGAGCCTCAATGAGATCAAGAGGAAAAAGCTCATTCGCCGCGTGGATGGAAATCACCGGTTGGCTTTGGCCGATAAACTCCAGGACGACGCTAGCGTCCCGACAAAGTATCTCGCACCGTTTTGCATTGTATTGCTAGAACCTCCGGGCAACGAAGCGGACGACTACTCCGAATCGCTGATTTTCCATACGATTAATAGCACCGCCCTTCCGCTCGAATCGGAGCATGCCCTGAAGCTGATCCTTGGACAGCATCCGGACTACGACATGGAGGAGGAGAAAGAATTCGCTTTCAGTCCCGACCTGCATTTTACGCGCTTGCTGCGGGACGGCCTGCTGAAGCTGCCGGCTCCGGTAAAGGCGCGCCTGGGAAGCCGCCCCCTTACCTTTCTACACCGAGCCGCATGCGGCCTTTTGGAAATGGATCCCGCGGTCGCAGGCGATCTCGAATCGATGAGAAGGTACGCAAGGGAGCTATTGGCGGCACTGGTCGATATCGTGACGCGGCTGGAACCGACAAGACCTACGCTCTGTCAGGCAGACTTTTTCATCGAACTGGCAGCTCGCGCCTGGAAAGCGTCGCCGGAAGATACTCACGCCAAGCAGGTTAATTCCGTGGTCGCGTACCTTGATCGCCTCTCCCTTTGGCTAGGAGTTGGCGGCCTTACCGACTTGAAGGAGAATCGGTCCCTAAGCAAACAGTTGATCGATATTTACAAAGCTGTCAGCGCCCGTTCACCAAAACGAGTTTTTCTCGCCCGTTGGTATCCAGAAACAAGATTGGGCGCCGAATCCGAAGCTGCCAGGCTGCGGCTTAAGCAAATCAAGCAGACGCTCAGCGAAATCGGAGCGGAGGACGACGTGCATCTGGAGTTGGTAGACATGGGGACGCAGACAGGCGGTACATTCCCGATTCACCCCCGAATGTACGATGCGATCTTGTCGGCGGATATCATCCTTGTGGACCTAACGGGAGTGCGTCCCAATGTCTGTGTGGAAGCGGGATTTGCGCTGCGCAATCACGAGAAGAACCGGCTTATCTTCATCTTCCAGCCCACCAAAGACAATAAGACCGTCCCCTTCGATCTAAATACATTTCGTTATGAGTCTTTCACCGATACTGGGAGAATTCCCGAAATATTGAAGCCGCACATCGTGGCAATACTTCGGGATGCGACAAACGGCGTCTGAGTTGCTGTTTTTCAGAATCCGGCTGCACTGCATGCTTGCCGTTCCGAAGTATTTCGAGAAGACGATTTCGGAGGAAGAGCTCCATGCATCTGGGGCGTTCGAAGTCCCACCGGAAGTGAAGAGAGAAGCCAAGAAACATGACGGACATCATCGTCTCTTCGAAGGGCCCGGTTTATCTCCGGATTGAGCAAGAGGCCACTTGGGAGCCGTTGAGTGACAGGGCTTTCTTGGATAGGAATCTTGCTCAGGGGTCTCTGTCCGCTCTAACGTTCGTGGGTGGCCCAGCCAGAAAACGCCTGCGACCTCGCCAATGCGAGGTACATCGCTGAAATCCAGAAGTCGATTCGGCGCAGGGGATGTCCCAGCGGTCGTTAAAAGTCCTGGGTGGACGGTGGCTTAATGGATTGGTTTCAGGGATTGGATGATTGGGCAAGAGTCAAAAGACTCGGGGAGGTGTGGAGGGGCGGCAGCCCCTCCACCTCGTGGATTGGGTTTTGTTTGTTTCCGCCGGCCAAGGCGACCAGTAGCTTGGGGAGGTCGGCGTAGCCCTTGATCCGTCGGAAGCCTTCCTCGACGCGCAGAAGGGCGGTGGCGGACCAGCGGGAGATCTGGTTGGTCGCCGTTTGCCAGCGGGTGACCTTGGCGGTTTGATTGCGATAATTGCGCATGACGTTTTCGATGGCGTTGGTCGAGAGGAGCGAGAGGTTCAAGCTGGAGGGGACGTTGAGCAGGTGCAGGGTGATGAGTTCTTCGCCGGCTTCCTCCAGGCTGGTGAGGGCGGCGGCGTTGCGTGGGGCGAGGAAGTTCCTGAGTTCTGCGAGGGCTTCGCGGCCCGCTTCCTCGCCCTGGGCCAAACGCAGCCGGCGCCAGAGTCGGGAGGCCTCGGCATGGTCACCGTGGCGCAGATAGCCGTAGAGGTTCCGTTCCTTGTGGACCAGGCAGCGCTGGATCAGGGCATCGGGCCAGGCGGCAATGACAGCGGAGTGCAGGGGCGCCGAACCATCCAGCACGACAAAAAGCCGACAGCCGGCGAGCGGCCCAAAGCCGCGGGATTGCAACCGGGCGATCAAGGCGGCGGTCACCGCCGCGTTCTCGCTCGCGCCGGGCTCGAAGTCCAGGACGTGCTTGTGGCCGTCTTCGGTCAATCCGATCGCCACGACCACAACGGCATCGGCGGCCAGGACGACGCCGTCGAGCATCAGGCCGAAAAATCGCGAGCCGCGCAGGTCGCGCTCGCGCAATCGGGCAATATTCGCGGCGGTCGCCTCGATCCAGTGCCGCGATGCGGCCGTCTTGCTCATCACGCCCTCGCTGGCCCATTCCTGGCTGCGCGTGCTCATCCCCGCTCCCAGCGCCTTCACCACCGCCGAGGCGTTGTTGCCCGGCGCCCGCATCGCCTGATAACTGGTCAGGACATGTTCGCGCTCAATCCCATTGCTGCCGCGACGACGCACTCGAGGCCTCAGCAGCACCTCTCGTCGCCCGCCCGCGTAGCAGGCGCCGCTCTCGCTGCCGGCACGGCGATATTCCGCCGCAGGCTCTGGCCAGTGGCTCCGACCGCACAACTGCTCTACCTCCTCTCGAAGCATTTCCTCGGCTGTCGTACGCAGGCTGTCGCGTAGCAGCGTCATAAATATCTCTCGGTTCTGTGTCGGTACGGCTTGCGCCGCCAACGGTTTCTGGGCGTTATTCTTCATGGATGGTGGTTTCTTTTGGGTTTTCGAATTTCCCACTGCCTTTCTGGCAGAAGAACCACCATCCACCCAGTTATCTTTTAACGGTCAGCGGGACGCTTCCTCGGCGCAGGTCACTCGTGGTCATTTCCGGGACTGGGGTCTCGCTGCAAAGTGTAAAGGATCCGGTCGTCGACGACCTCAACATCGTAACTTGGAAGGGTCTCATTCTGCACGGCATTCAACGCTGCGAGGGCATGAGATTGATTGATGGCGTGAGGGCAAAGCAGCTCCGCTTGAAGATCGAGTGGAATAACGTGAAGGACTTCATTCAAGTGGCGGACGAAGTCACCGGAGAGTTGAAAAAGCACGCCGCGGGTGCCTACCAACAGTGGATGAGGGATACCTTCGGAAAACTCGAAGTTGGAGACGGAAAGTTGATCGATGCGCTGGCCCGGATCGCGAGTATCTATGGCACGCTCAACTTCGACAGCTTGGTTGAGAAACGGCTCGGCAGGACCTCGGTTACTTGGAAGGACAGCTTCGATGTGAATCTGGTCATTGACGGCGAGAAAGTCGAAGGGGGCGGCAACCTTTTGGACGGGGTGCTCCATCTACACGGCTACTGGCAGAGGGCTGATTCGATCGTACTTGGATGGAAATCCTACCAGGAGGTTATTGCGGCAGACCATGCCCAAGCGGTGCAAAAGCTCTTCGCAGCCGGGAAGACCATCCTCTTGGTCGGTTGTGGGGGCACGGTAAACGATCCAAATTTTGAGCAGTTCTTCGACGCCTGCAGCAGATTCTTGGTGGAGACCGGAAGATCGCACTACATCCTTTGCCGGACAGAGGAGGAGGAGACGCTTCGCAAGTCCCTGCCTGCATGGCTTTATCCCGTGGTTTACGGCGCTAACTACTCCGACCTCCCGCCTTTCGTTGAAAGGCTGGGAGAGGGCGAAGGGGAGCCGGCCGACGAGAAAGGCGCGCCCGTCCCCCGAGCCGCCACGCGATTCAACATTTGGGGAGGAATGGCTCAAGGCATCGCTCAAGATCGATCCGAAGCTCCTGAGCGCCCTGCTTCTGGCGCATCGACAAGTGGCGATCGATTGCCTGGATAAGGTGGCGAGCGGGAAGACGGCAATCCTTGGTTTTCAAACCCGATTCCCACGTGGGATAATTCCCTTCATCGCGGGATACCTTGAGACGAAGGAAAAGGCCGCGGCCCGCCGGTGGATGATTGTCCGGGATATGGAAAGCTGGGAGCGCGCCGCCAAGGAGGATGGAGAAAAGCTTGTCCTTGTCGCGCACCCGATCCTGGCCTTTGAAGCGAACCGGGCCGAACTGGTCCAGATGGCCCAGAAAAACAGTCACGCCATCATTTACCCGACGCTCCAAGGCCGGATCGACGATCCGTACGTCATCGCCCTCCCGGAACCGACGCAGAACGAAGTGATCGAGGTCCTGACCAAGCATGAAATGCCTCGGAACCGGGCACAGCAGCTGGCGACTCATTCCAATGGAAACCTGCCCCTCCTTCTGCGTGAACTGGCGGGGGCTCCCGAGCGCCCGGTTTGGGCCAAGGAGGATCAGGCGGGTTTGCTCCGATCTCTCGCTCTCCTCGGTGGTTGGAAGGCAAACAACCCCGACGACACCGATGCCCTTACATCCTTGATTGGGGACGACTACGATGACTGGGCGTCGTCACTTCTTCCGGTTTTCCAAGGGGCCGAACCTCCCTTTGTCCGCACCGTCAATGAATTCACGGCCGTTTCGCGGTATGAGAACTGGCAATTGCTCGGCCCTTACCTGACCGATCAGGACCTGGACCGCTTCGTGCAAGTCGCAATCCGGGTTCTTCAGTCGGATAACGGCAAATTTGATCTCCCCGAGGACAAGCGCGCGTTCGCCGGAGTCCGCGGAAAGACGATGAAGTATTCCGGGGTTCTGCGCCGAGGCGTGGCTGAGACCACGGCGCTCATCGCCGGGAAGAGTGAAGTTCTGAGCGGCTGCACCCCCGGGAAGGCGAGGGAGGTCGCGTACCTCGTCGTGCATGGGGTGCTGGCCAAAGCCGACTGGAAGCGCTGGGCCAGCCTTGGCTCCTTGCTGTCATTTCTGGCCGAGGCGGACCCGGATACCTACCTAAAGATCATCGAAAGAGATCTGCTGCGCCCGGAGAAGTCGGTGATGAAGGATCTCTTCGGCGAAGTCGAAGGTGGAGTTTTCGGCGGATTCTATCAGAGCGGTATCCTTTGGTCTTTGGAGGTTCTGGCTTGGAATCCCAATCACCTTAATCGAGTGGCGCTCATCCTGGCTGATCTGGATCAATTCCCGCTGCCGGAGAACATGATGAACCGGCCGCTCAATTCCCTCCGGTCGACTTTCCTCTCGTGGCTCCCCCAGACGGCCGCCGACATACCCGGACGCAAGGCGGCAATCAGCACGCTCATGGTCGAATACCCCGCCGTTGCGTGGAAGCTCCTCCTGGAACTTCTTCCCGAAACTCACAGCGTAGGCAGTCCCACGCAGCGCCCGGTCTGGCGGGACTGGATTCCCGCCGACTACACCGACCGAGCGAACGAGGAGGACGTGATAAATCAGAACCGTGTCTATGCCGAATTTGCGGTGGCCATGGCCACGGCAAACCTCGACCGACTCAAAGGTCTCCTTGACCACCTGGCGAAGCTGCCGCGTGCGGCATTTGATGTTGTCCTCGATGGCTTGGCGGGGCCGCTGACAAATAATCTCACAGAGCGCGAACGGCTTCCCTTTTGGCAGAAGCTGATCCGCGAGGCTCGGCGCCATAAGCGTTTTGCGGAGACCAACTGGGCGTTACCGGCCGACGCGGTAGCGAAGATCGAAGCGACCGCCGAGGCCCTGGCACCAAAAAGCCCGGAAGTTCGAAATCAGTACTGGTTCAATTTCCAGGACCACCAGCTCTTTGAGTCGGACGACTATGAAGCGGATCTAAAAAAGGTGGCGGTTGAGCGGGAGAAGGCGCTGCTTGAGGTCCTCGGAAAGGTGGGGATTAAAGGCATCCTCAAGTTTGCAGACGAAGTCACCCATCCTGGCGACGTCGGCATCACGCTCGGTTTGATACCCAACGAAGAATACGATTCGTTTTTTCTCCCCGGTCATCTCGGCTCGCAGGATCCAAAGATCGCCCAGCTGGTGGCGCGGCTTGTTTGGGCGCGCTATTGGAAATCAGGCGCGAATTGGCTGGCCGGCCTTGCACTCAAAGACTGGTCTCCTGAACAGTTGGGCGTTTTCTTCTCGGAGCTACCGTTTCAACGGGACGTTTGGGAGGCCGCCGAGCGGGCCTTGGGAGAGCACATCGAGGAGTATTGGAAGCACGTGGACGTATTTCCCCGCGGTTCGCCCGAAGAACTGTTGGCAGGTCTGGAAAAGTTGGTTCAGCACAATCGGGGCGTCTCGGCCCTTAATGCCGCCAACAACCTGATTCGCGTGAAGGGGGCGCTCCCGGCCCCGCTCGCGATGCAGGCAATCCAAAGCTACCTCATCGCCGTTGCTCATGCGGGCAATATCGACGCCCACGAGCTCATAAACGTCGTAAAACACGTCCAAGGCGATCCAACAAGCGACCGGAAGCAATTGGAGGACCTCGAATGGCTGATCCTGCCGCTATTGGACCGCTTTGCCGGCGCCTCACCCGTAGCCCTCGAAGAAAGGCTCGCTTCAGATCCGGAGTTTTTCGTGGGGCTCATGGAGATATGCTATCGGGGGAAAAACCAGCCCAAGGACGACGACACCGAGCCTGATCCCCAAAAACGAGCGCAAGCGACCAAAGCGTACAAGTTGTTGCACGTATGGCAGAAACTGCCGGGTATCCGACGAGACGGCACTTTGGACGTCAAGGCGCTCGACGCATGGATTGAGACGGTTAGGGAGCGTTGCACGGCCCTGGACCGGTGGGAGGTCGCACAAATTCACATCGGGCACGTTCTTATCTACGTGCCGAAAGACCCGGACGGGCTATGGTTGCATCGCGAGGTGGCTGCGATCCTCAACACGAAAGCCTACGAGGACATGCGCCGCGGCTTCACGATCGAGTTGTTCAACACGCGAGGCGCGCATTTCTCGAACGGCGGAAAGGCCGAACGTGAGCTGGCGGCTGCCTACAAGGCAAAGGCCAAGGAGCTGGACGGCGCTGGCTTTCCCCGCATTGCCGCTTCTCTGCTGGAACTCGCCGAGTCATACCTGCGAGACGCGGAACGTGAGGAGAAGCAGATTTTTACGGGAGACTAGACGAAGATCCCTCAGCTTACCGGGCGGCCGTCGCGAGGGAGCTCCGCGGGGCCGTCCGGCGCCCTTTTAGCGCCCAAACCGCCGCCGCCCGGGCGTGGATTTCAACCGCATCGAAGACGGGGACCATCGGGCCGTCCACAGTGTCGGGAAACAGCCTTTGAAGCCGCGGGGAAGCGAGGACCAGGGCTTGGGCGCCGCGACTCCGCAGGGAGGAGGCGATGCGGCTGGCCTCGATCAGAAGCGACGGGGAGAACTCGTCTGCGGGAGCGAAGGTCGCCGCAAATTCGTTGATCCACTCGGTTTCGGCGGCCGTGGTTGGGACGAGCTTGATCGGAGAGAGCTTGTCACACCAAGTCTTGTGCTCCCGCGGGAGGCGGATGCCAAGGGCTGCTACCCGGTGGATGCGGAAGCGCCGAATGGTTTCGGCCATGGCTCGCACCATGCAGATAGGATAAAGCCCGGAAGCACGGCCCACGGGCCCACAAAGGGGATTTAAGGGGCTCCCGCATAGGACGAGGCCTTGGGCCCCGGAATCGGCCATACTGCGGGCAGCGGCCGCCGCGAGGCCTCCGAGACCTTCCCAGTCACCCTCGCTCAGAAGAGCCTCCAGCTCGGCCCCGTTATGATGATGCCAGATCGCACTCGCGGTCGCCAGGTGGCCGAGCTCCTGCCGAATCTCACGATTGATCACCTCCCAGTAAATGGCTGTGGTGTCCGGATCGAGGCTGCCGAATAGTGCGAGGCGGTTCATGGAAGTGCCCTCTCAAAACTCCCTTCACGCTCGGCCTTATTTGTGGATATGCATTCTCTTTCTCTTGAGGCGTGTCCAACCGATGCAAAAACAGCCGTCGTACGAACGACGCGGCCAGCTCGCAGCACTCGTCTCGACAGGAATGGCGGCGCAAGGGGCTCAGGTTGACGGACGTCAACCCGACCGAATGCCGAAGGTTGACGAACGTCAACCCGAGAGCCCAAACGAAATCCCAAGATCCCACTTCCGACCTTGGTTGCCGGAATGCCGGGGTGGCTTGAGGTTGTCGTCTTGGCCGATCCCCAATCCCGCCTTGAGGGGGGAACCTGGGCTGAGAATTCTCTGATTTGCCCTACCCTGTCCTTGATCCTGGCTACGCCGCGCGGCGCGCGGCTATCTGGGGGTTCCCCCCAGCCCCCGCGATTCTTTCTGACCCCGAGGTTCATGGGCTTGATTGGGAGGCCGCTCTAACCACCTCACCCCGCCGTATTGTTGAGGCGAGAAAGTCCGGATGCCAGAGGGAGTGTAACGTCGTTTTTTCGTCGAAAGAAACCCTCGTGGGCTTGCCCGAGATTGTGAGAGTCAGGGTGATGGATCTGGATTTACCCGGCACGGGCCGCCGTCTTTTCCACCACGAGTGCGTTGTGCGACTTTTTATGGGCAGCTTCATGGGGCTCCGAATAATCCTCTCAGGAAGACTTCCGCTCAAGTAGGGGGGATATACCTAAAGGTATAACGACTCGCATCGCGGCTCGCCGTGGGGTTGGATGGGTTGAGGCGCTTGGCATCATGCGGTTTTCCGAATCAACTTCGCGAGGATATGGTCGCGGCGACGGCGGGCGGCCTTTACATCTTTGGTGCCGAGAGAGTGGCGGATGCGGCCGGGGCCGTTTGCTAGACGGATGGAATAATGCAGGAACCACACCCCGTTGTTTAGCCAGATGTGATGGTTCGGGTTCCCGTCCCGGATTTGGATAGCCACTTGGAAGCGAGGAGTTTGACGGCGCATCATTGGAGAAACGGTTTAGGAATTGCGCAACTGCCCAACGGAGAGCCGGCGTTCGGGAAGGCCAAAGCCGTCCCGGATCACGCTTTCGTCGGCTGCGTAGACGGTGCCGCTCTCGTCCCGGATGACGAAGGGGTTGTTCCGGGCCTTGGGATTGAGCCCGATGAGTTTCAGGCGCTTTCCGTCGTGTCCTGTGAAGGCCTTGAAGAGAAGCGCGGGGTCGAGGTTGTAACGGGCCGCCCGGTCGCGGAAATTGATTGCTTCGCGGGTCATGGCTTCGCCGTCCTCGCGCAGAACCGCGCATTCGAGGCTTATTTCGCAGCTTTCGGTCCGGTAGGAGAATTGCTTCACCTTGACCGCGATGCCGTGGCGGTCGGCCACGGCCTTCAGGGCCTCCCTCAGAGACTTGTCGAGGGCGTCGACCGATTCCTTGGAGAAGAAGGAGGTTTTCATCCTTCCTTGGGCTCCCTCACTTCGAGCGTCGGGCGTTTGTGGGTTTCGTCCTCGGGCGTGAATTCGATGCGCATGCCCCAGCCGCAGTAGACTTTTATGAGTTGCCCGAATTCCTCGGCGTCCAGTTCATGGCCGTCGATCTCGACAACCAATTCTCCTTCCTCGTTGTCCAGGATCTGGCAGCGCAAGACCCCTCCCCTCGGAATCCAGTGCTCCGGGATTCCTTCCCGTCTGATCTGCGGGGAGCCCAGCGGCAGCTCAATCGCGACATGCCGGT
>Ga0206883_1094_pt1 | contig 13553 bp, 7 predicted proteins | sample Alteio_BWOrgCont_2_FD_152910 | JGI IMG/M metagenome (GOLD analysis project Ga0206883, IMG submission 152910) | Enriched cells from forest soil in Barre Woods Harvard Forest LTER site, Petersham, Massachusetts, United States -... | ecosystem: Environmental > Terrestrial > Soil > Temperate forest > O... | reverse complement strand
TTCGGCCAGTGTGGGACCGGATGCGATGCTGGGGCAAGCGGATTTGGCGCTCTATCGCTCCAAGGATGAGGGGCGGTACACAACGCAATCTGGAGGTGGGGGTCCGCCAGCGAGAGACGTTCGATGGTTTCGATGCCATCCCAACCGGGCGGCATGCGCGCGTCAACGAACGCCAGTGCATATGGTCTATTCTCCGCAAGGGCGCGGACCACCATCGTCAGGCCCTCCTCGCCCTGATAGGCCGACTCCAGCTCGAAGCTCTGCAACTTTGCTGGAGCAATGCCGAAGAGTGCCGCTTCCGACGCTGCAAGCCCGGAGACATCCTCGTTGTCAGAACCGAGGACTTTTCGGAAATCCTCGTGGATAGCCTTGTTGTCATCGACCACAAGAATGCGGCGATTGCCGGCGCGATAGGGAGCGTTCATGGCAATTCCCCTTTGCAATCAGGCTTTGTAACGCTCTCGCGCGCATCAAATACGCCTTGGCGTAGTAGTTCGCCGGCGCGGGTTGCGTCTACCGCTTCACTGAAATAAAAGCCCTGCGCCTTTGTTGCAGGACCTGCCGAGACAAGCAGGTTGCGTTGCTCCTGGGTTTCGACTCCTTCGGCAATTACTCCAATACCGACCTCGCGTGCGAGATTGATGATGGCGCGGACCGTTGCGGCACTTTGAAGATCTTTCGGAGCTTTTTCTATGAGAGACCGAGTGATCTTGAGGTGGTTCACGCGATAGGTTCGAAGGTAGCCGATCGAGGAGTATTCTGTTCCAAAATCATCGATGGCTATTCTCACTCCAAGTTCACGAAGCTGCGGCAGAACATCATCATGCGTCCACTTCGCCTGTGCCAAGGTCGCTTCTGCGACGTCGAACTCAAGATCGGATGGAATTAGGCCCCATCTCGCGATGGTTTCAGCGACATCACGCAGAAGCTCGGCGCCGCATCTGAGTTGAGAAAGCGAGAGATTAATCGCAATTAACGGAGGGCCAATTCCACTGTCACGCCAGCTCCTCAGCTGTCGACACGCGTTGTCGAGTACCCAATGTCCGAGGGCGAGGATGGTGCCAGATTTCTCAGCGATAGGAATGAACGCATCGGCTGACAGCAGGCCGCGTATAGGATGGTCCCAGCGGACCAGTGCTTCCATACCGGTTATTTCTCCTGAAGATAGCTCAACCTGCGGCTGATAGTGAAGCGTCAATTCGTCGTGACTGATTGCCTTTCTCAGATCGTCAGCAAGGGTGATGCGGTCAAGCACTTCCCGGTCGAGATCGTCCGATTGGAAGTGGTAGCGGTTGCGCCCCTCATCCTTGGAGCGATAGAGCGCCAAATCCGCTTGCCCCAGCATCGCATCCGGTCCCACACTGGCCGAAACATAGGGGCAGATTCCGATGCTCACAGAGATCAGGACGTCATTACCATTTAGGCGATGCGGAAGGGCCAATGCGTTTTGAATTTTTGCTGCCAGCGCACCGGCATTCGCGGGATCGCCCATCTCTCCCTGCAACACCGCGAACTCGTCGCCACCCAGCCGCGCCACCAGATCGCTTTCGCGTGTACAGCTCGTGAGGCGCTTCGCGACTTCCCGGAGCAGCATGTCGCCTACGGGGTGGCCAAGTGAATCATTCACCGGTTTGAAATGATCAAGATCAAGATAGAGAACCGCAAAGGGAATAGCGCCTCTTTGGGCCGCGGCGAAGGTTTGGTGTAACCTTTCGACGAATGTAGCCCGGTTCGCCAGGCCAGTGAGTGAATCTGTCCGGGCAAGTAGCGAGATCTTTTCTTCTGCGGCCTTTCGCTCGGTGATGTCGATGATGATTCCTTCGATTTCGATGAGCCGCCCTTCATCATCGCGCACCGGAACGTAACGGTTTTCGACCCACCGCAACGCGCCATCGCTGGTACGCAGACGGAACTCGATTGAGGCGCCTTCGGCATCCCTTTCCATCACCCGCGCCATCGCCACGCCTACCTTGGCCCGATCATCGGAAACGATGAGCTTTTCCGCCCAGTCAGGCGATGCGAGCAATGAGGCCGGGTCATAGCCAAATTTGGTGATGTTATGCGAGATGTATATGAGCGGTAGCGATGGCTCGCCACGTAACCGATAGAGGATCGTTGGGCTGTTCTGGATAATGATGTTGGCGTCGGAGAGATCTTTGGTCCTCTCTTCGACGGCCTGTTCCAGGCACTCCATCTTAAATCCTGCATCCTGCGTCATTTGCCATTTCACTGTGAGCGCACTGGCCATTTGAAGGATTTCTATATTGTCGAAAGGCTTCTTGAGGATGAGCAGCCGATCGGCCAAATCGAGGCGCTCCGATAATGCTTCCCAGGAATAATCGGAATAGGCGGTGCACAAGGCAATCTGGAGCTTGGGGTCGACCTGCCAAAGGCGCTCGATAGTTTCAACGCCGTCCCAACCGGGCGGCATACGCGTGTCGACGAAAGCCAGGGCATAGGGCCTTTTCTCCGCCAGAGCCCGGACCACCATGGCCAGGGCTTCTTTACCCTGATGGGCTGACTCCAGTTCGAAGCTCTGCCACTTCACGGGGCCATCGCCGAACAGCGCGGACTCCGATGCGTCGAGGCCGGAAACATCTTGCCTGCCCGCGCCGAGAACCTTTCGGAAATCCTCGTGAATCGCTTCATTGTCATCGACCACCAGGACGTGCCGATTGCGCGTGTTGATGTGTAGGGTCATGAGGGACTCTCCAAAGGATTGAGCGGCAGCTCCAGGGTAAACGTCGCGCCCTGGCCGACCCCGTCGCTCTGCGCCCGCAGCACTCCGCCTAACTGCTTGGCCGTGAGCGCGGCGCTGTGAAGGCCATAACCGTGGCCATTCGTTCTGGTCGTAAATCCATGACCGAAGATCTTCGTCAAATTATCAGCCGGAATTCCGACGCCGTTGTCGATCACTGCCACGCTGACCCGGCTATCGCGGCTTCTAACTCGGACGGTCATGCACTTGTCCGTTCGCTCGGACTCATTGCAGGCATTCTTGGCATTGCTCACCATGTTCACCAGAATTTGCAGCACCTTGTACTTATCGAGTCGGGCCTGCGGAATATCGTCGATGTCACACACAACCTGCACTTTGTGGTGAATTGCAGACGTCATAATCCCGCGTAGTGCTTCCTCTACCAATTGGCCGACATTGACGACTTCCAGCATGCTGGGCGCGCGCGCATGCGTTTGCTGTGTCGCCACAATCTCTTTGATATGCTCGATATTCTCCCCCAGACACTTAAGTTCCTTGAGGCTGGTCTTTTGGTCGGCCAGCAGGTGTTCGGAGAGTTGGGCCAGATAGGTTGGCAGAAGTGTCCCGCGAGGATCCCGGCTGAGGTAATCACCCAAGTCATGCTCATGTTCCCGCAGCATTTCGACAGCCTTGGCCAATCCGGAAATTCTGGACTTCTTGATGTTGTCCGCTACCAGCGTGGCGGAGACATTGACGCTGTTGAGAACATTGCCGACGTTGTGCAGGACGTTAGTGGCAATCTCGGCCTTGCCGGCCTGTCGAGAAGCCTCCACCAGTTGCTCGTGGACGCTCTGGATTTCGGCCTGTATACGTTTACGCTCTGTGATGTCGCGAAAGTTAAGAACCACTCCGACGGTCTTACCCTCGATGCGCTGAGGTTTAACGTAGCGTTCGATGGCGCGGCCGTCCTTTAGTTCCAGGACGTCGAACCGATCATCCTCGGGATTGGCGAAAAGGAATTCAGTGCGTCGCAGAAATTCCTTCGAATCGAGAACTTGCGAAGCAGCGGAGGCCAATATTTCGTCACGGTTCCGACGTTCTTGGACAGCTGGCGGGATTGCCCACATCGTCGTGAACTGGTGATTGTAACTTATTGCGTCGTTGGAAAGCTGAAGAGCCAAGACACCATCGGCGGTTGAATCGAGTGTGGCCGTGAGAAGCGAAAGCGAACTGGCAAGATGGGCCTCACTCTCGCGCAGCTTCCTCTCGGAGAAATAGCGCTGCTTTTCATGCAGAAGCAGCGTACCGAGAATCATCGCCGCCAGAATGCTCGATGCCATGACGGGGAGTATAGATGCGATAACGGCCGCCGAGCCGTCGAAGAGCCAAAGGTCGATCAAAGTGCCGGTCCCGGAGAGCGCGCCGAGGAGGGGCAAATGGCCATAGCCGAACGCCCGATGCGACAGCTTGCGTTGTTCAAGCGCCACGCGAAACGCCAACCCGCATGCAATGGAAATCAACGAAGACACGATCGCCGTGTGCGCCGAATCAGCCACCAAAAGCGATCCGGCCGAGACTGCGATCACGGCGGCGATAATCGCTGCTGTCATTCCTCCCAGAGGGCCGGCCAGGGCAAGAAGAATGGTTTGACCGCCGATTGACGCGCCTCCATCGAGATGTATCGGCATGAGAAACGCGAGCGCCGTGGCGGCTCCGAAAAGGATCCCTTCTGCCGCGTGTTCGGCCTGCGTGCTTTCTCTGTTAATGCGCCTGGCGGCGGCGCGCACCGGCGCATATAGGAGAACCGCTGCCGCAAACACTGCGACGTTCAGGAGAAATTCGACAATTGTAATTTGCCAGAATAAGTCCATCGAATTAGCCGTGTTCCCATTCTCCTATCCGCCGGTGAAGTCTTTCGGCATGTACCACTATCAGCCCAGCTGGATAACGAATGATTGTTTTCTCCGTGCGTATAAATACCTAGAGGTGACGCATGAACTCGTCGAATCTGGGACGGGCAATGTGCTTCCGTCGATGGCGTCCAATTCGATCGAGGCGCCCTGTGTCGAATCGGGAACGTAGGGGTTCAACCGAGGCCCAACGTTCGCGGCAAGCCAATCGCTAGTAATTGACAGACAAAGTAGCGAACACCCGCCGTTCCACCTCTGGCCCGGAGGTTTGCTGCTGTGGCGATTGGAGGAGATTTTGACCCGAGATTGACAGCGTCGCCCACTCGGTCGGCTTGTAAGCAAGCCTCGCATCAACCGACACATAATCGGGGACTGGCGTGAGGAAGGAACCGGATGAAAACGGCAATCCGGCCAACCCTTGTGTGGCGGATTGATAACCCAGAAAGCCATCGACCTCCCACCTGTCGTCCGCCCATCCCAAATTGGCTTTTGCCACATGCCGAGGCGTAACGTGCTCAAAATCGAGATAAGCCTTTCCATCCCGTGCGAACGGCTCAAATTGATCGGAGATATATTCAAAGCGGTAGTTCGCACCCCAGCGCCAGTGCGTTAGAAAAGTTCCTTTCAGGGAAACTTCCATGCCTCTGCCTGCGGAGCTGCCGGCATTGGCCATGCCAGTGTAGGCTGGTGCCCCGCCGAAGGATCCTCCGGTAAGCGAGATAAGATCCGCGAATTTTTCGTAGAACACGGCGGTGCGGAATTTGGCGCCGAAGATCGGCAAGGCCCTATCCCAATCTATTTCGTAATTCATGACGTCGGTTGGGTCGATATTCGGATTGCCCGTTGTATTGACAGCGGGCGACGCGATCACAAATGCACCGAAATTGGCAAGGCTTGGAAGCTGGTCGCCGCGGCTCACGAGAAGCCGCAGCGTGTCGGGGTCATCGACCTTCCATACAAGCCCGGAATTGTAGCTCCACTCTCCCAAACTGCGATTCCAATCGCTGTTGACAAAGGGGTATCCCGCTGGGGTTGCGCCGTCGCGTCCCAACCGAAGACTATCGAAGCGGACGGCGTTTGTGAGCGAAAGAGAGGGCGTAATATTCCAATTCCACATTCCGCCGGCCGAATATACGTCATAGAAAACATGCCCCCCAACAAAAGGCGTCGTGTTTACCGAGCTGTGCCGATATTCGAGCGAAAGGCGGAGTGTGTGATCGGTTCCGAGTCGGTAGATATCCTGAAACTGTGCGACGGTCACCTCGTCGTCGAACTTGATCTTGGTATTGAGCGCGTTAAAGGTGTTTATCGAGATCCAATTGCGATAAACGGTCGCCTTCACGAGCCCATAATCGGTGTCGGCGGTAAGTTGCGTCTTCACAGAACTCGATAGATTTTCGTCGTGTGCGAAGGAATATACGGGGCCGAAGTCGTTCGACGCGGCCCCGGTATGGCTAGCTTCGAATTCGAGTTGCACGCTATTGCTGAGCCGAACCACGCCATCGAGGTCGAATGCAAAGTGGTCATTATGATTTCGCAGGAGTGTGCCAGCGGAAGCTGGAATTGGCGTAGAATAATCGTCGTCGACTCTGCCACTGGCGGAAAGACGCAAGCCTCCCTTGTCGCCAAATTTCAGCGTCTTAATCGCCGAACCTTGCCCGAAGCCCTGAGTGCCGCCGCTCACCGACGCCGTGTTCACGTCGTCGTAGAGCGGACTATAGGTGATGATGTTAATGACGCCGCTCACCGCATTGAATCCGAACAATGCGGCATTCGGGCCCTTGACCACTTCGATTTGACGGATTGCGTTGAGCTCGACGGGGAGTGCGGCCCACGGCGTGTAGCCGTAATGATCGGCGTAGACTTGCCGCCCGTCGATCAAAACAAGCACCCGAGGCGAATAAACCTGATTGTAACCGCGTAAGCCAATATCGGAGTTGTCGCTGTTCCATTGCATGACGTCGACACCGAGAACGTGCCGCAGCACACCGGGGATGTCTGAGGCACCGGATCGCCTTATTTCCTCAGCGGTGACGATCTCCATATTGGCCGGAGCCTCGGTTGCGCGTTGTGGCGAGCCTGTGGCGCTTGTGGTCACTGGCTCACCAAACAGCTGTTCGAGCGAGCCATAGTCGATCGATTGCGCATGGAGCATCGAAGGGCACGCTGCGAGTGCAATTCCCGTCAGCGATACGATCCTGTACATGGCGCGGCGTATGGCCGCCTTATGGCCACTGTTTGTTCTCGCATTACTCATCTGCGCTTCACCATCATCTTAAAGATCGTCGAGAAGCGGGCGCCCACAATTTCCGCTAAGGCGGTGTGCAATACGATTTCTACCGGTCCATTGATGCGCACCATCAACACGCAACATCCCGTATCTAAGCAGGCCGGATCATCGGAAATGCTTACGAGATGACGGCGTTTTACAGCGTCGGTAATTGTGGCTGCTTCGTTCGACGTGCCGGGATTGAGGAAAACCGCGTCGAGTTGATCGGTGCCTTGGAGAAGATCGGCGGTTGGAATAATGACCGCCTTAAACGTTGTCTGATTGGGTCCTGAAATGGAGGTCAGCCGCCCGGCGGTCTGAAGCGCTAACGCTCGGCCATCAGGTTCGCCGGCGTTGTAAACGATGCCGATTTCAATCGTGCCGCTGCGAGGTACGCCCTCCAGAAAGCCCAGCGCGTGAGCAACGGCTTGGAGTTCGGCGATTGAGACGTCGGGCGCGGCTCGCGCCGGATAAATAACGGACAACGCAGCGAAGACGGTTGCCAGCGCGAGAGGGACGAATTTGCGAAAGTATCCTTTCATTGACGACGAAGTTGTCCAGCGACTTCGATCTCCCTTGAGCAACCTCAGAGGCCTGCGACTACAATCAGGGCGGGTTTGTGTCGCTGAAAAACAACTGTAAATTGTGAACGTGTAGAATCGATTAATTTTGCAGACATTGTCTCATCATCGTGTCGAAACCCTCCGGAGGTGCCTGTACTTTGGATGGGTGGACTCTCTGGTGATGGAGTGCAAGGACTGTCGGGGACGCATTTGCGCAACCAGGGATACGGGCTTTTGGTGGTGGGGGCGTGTTAGGTTCGCCTCAGTCTTGGAGCCGCGTTGCGTTCCTCGAGCCCAACACTTCAGGCATTCTGTTTAGCGACTGTGATCTGAGCCCATCTTTCAGCTCACGGAATACAGGTTGCCGAGTGGTCGGGAACATTCCCTATTGCGTCAATGGCAAGTACTCAGACCGCGCTACCGGCGACACCACAGGCTCAGTGCCTTACCGTATATGCCGGTCATGGAAGCCGATTCTCTCAAGCGCCGGCTTCGTTTCGCGGAGCCCCAAACAAAGGACCAGCGCATACAGCTGCATGAAGAGGACATAGCGGTATTTTCGGCGCTGCAACGCCATGGCCCGCTTCCGACAACCTACCTGCACGAATTCGCTGGACGCGCGAACACGAATAAAAACGCCTCCCCGTTCAGATTGACCAAGCTCTACAACGGCGCGGCGCAGGTCGCGCCCTCGCTCTTCCGGCCGTCCCAGCAATTTCGATCTTTCAATGCTCGCTATCACCACCTTATCTATGACTTAAAGCATCGGCCAACGCGTGATTTCGGAGGAAGCAGAAACTGATGTCGGCCGCAGCGTCCACAACTGAAAAAAAGCGAATCGGGAATTCTATTGAAAAGATCTCGTTCTTAATCCTTTGAATACCTTCCCCCACCTATGAAGGTACCCGGAACGTTCTCCGAGCATACATATCCAACCAGGTTAGGCCTGGAAGGGCGCCGGCTCCGCGATAGCGACGGACAGCGGCGCGAGCGTTGCCGTAGAGGCTCCTCCCTGACCTCCGGCGTTTTCGAAGTGGAGCATAAACCGCAGTGAAGCCGCCGGAGCGGCCGTGCCGTTCCGTAACTCGAGCCTGAGAGGGAGAAAACATGTCTTCGAAAACACCGGCTTCTGCCGCTCCGACACATGATTCAGGCCAGGTTCATCTTGCCCGAGTCCGCGTTGATGAGCTCATCGTGAAATCCGGCGCTTTGCAGCAGGCCATTCTGAACAGCGCCAATTTCTCGGTCATCGCCACCGACGAGAAAGGTATCATCCAGCTCTTCAACGCCGGGGCGGAACTCATGCTGGGCTACGCGGCCGCCGATGTCGTCGATCGGATCACGCCGGCCGACATTTCCGATCCGCAGGAGCTCAGCGTGCGGGCCGCTGCCCTGAGCAGGGACCATGGAGCAACGATCGCGCCCGGTTTCGAGGCGCTGGTTTTCAAGGCCGCCCGCGAAATCGAGGACATTTACGAACTGACATACCTTCGCAAGAACGGCAGCCGGCTTCCCGCCATCGTATCGGTCACCGCCTTGCGCACCGCGCAAGGCCCCATCATCGGCTATCTGCTCATCGCCACCGACAACACCGCGCGCAAGGACATCGAGGACAAGCGCCTTTGGGCCGAGGAAAGCTTCCAGCTGATGGTCGAGAGCGTCACCGATTGCGCCATCGTTATGCTGGATCAGGAGGGCTGTGTAAAAAGCTGGAACGCGGGTGCGCAGCGCATCAAAGGCTACGATGCCAAGGACATTATCGGCCAGCACAAGTCCCGCTTTTACACGAGGGAAGACATCGACATCCACAAGCCGGAGCGCGCGCTGCAAGAGGCTGCGAGCCAGGGCCGCTCGGAGGACAATGGGTGGCGCGTCCGCAAGGACGGAACCATTTTCTGGGCAAACGACGTCGTCACGGCGATCCGCGATTCGACCGGCACCTTGCGCGGCTATGCCACGTTGGTGCGGGATATGACGGAGCGCCGGCGTGTCGACGCGGAATTGAATGCGGCCAAGGCCACCGCCGAAGCCGCCAATCTGGCCAAGTCGGAATTTCTCTCGAACATGAGCCACGAACTGCGCACGCCGCTCAACGCCATCCTGGGCTTCGCGCAATTGCTGGAGTCCGATGTTCCGCCGCCGCTGGCCGCCCAAAAGGTGAGCATCGACCAGATCCTGCAATCAGGCTGGTATCTGCTCGAATTGATCAACGAAATCCTCGATCTGTCGCTGATCGAATCGGGAAAACTGTCGCTTTCTACCGAGCCGGTGTCGCTCGCCGAAGTCCTCTCGGATTGCAAGGCGATGATGGAACCGCTGGCCCGAAAACGCGGCATCACCATGACATTTCCCGCTTTCGACGTTCCCTGCTTTGTCATGGCCGACCGCACCCGCCTGCGGCAGATTCTGGTCAATCTTCTTTCCAACGCCATCAAATACAACCGCATGAGTGGGTCGATTATGGTGGAATGCAGCGCGCGGCCACAGGACTCCATCCGGCTCGCTGTGACCGACACGGGTCTGGGATTGACGCCGGCGAAACTGGCGCAGCTCTTTCAACCCTTCAATCGCCTGGGGCAGGAAGCCGGCACGGAGCAGGGCACGGGCATCGGCCTGGTGGTGACCAGGCGTCTGGTGGAAGTGATGCACGGCACGATCGGGGTGGAAAGCACGGTCGGCGTGGGAACCCTGTTCTGGATCGACTTGGCAGCCGCCACGCCGCTGCGACACGACATCAGTCAGTCCGACGCGGGAATTTCCGGCCGGGCGGACACTGGTGATGCGGCCCCACAACGAACGGTGCTCTACGTCGAGGACAACCCGGCGAATTTGAAGCTGGTTGAAATGCTTATCGCACGCCGCGCGGATTTGCGCCTTCTCACGGCCGGAAGCGGCGATCTCGGTGTCGAGATTGCCCAGGCCCACCTGCCCGACGTGATCCTGATGGACATCAATCTGCCGGGCATGAGCGGGCTAAAAGCTCTCTCTATTCTGCGCAACGACAGTGCAACCGCGCATATTCCGGTTATCGCACTGAGCGCCAACGCCAGGCTTGGCGATATCGAAAAGGGCCTGAACGAGGGCTTCTTCCGCTACGTCACCAAACCGATCAAGGTTGACGAATTGCTGGACACGCTCGACCTCGGATTGGCCATGGCGGCGGCCAACCGTCCCGCCGTCGCGAAAGCGGCCTAGGCGGATGGAAAACGCGGCAATTCTCGGCAGCAAAATCCTCATCGTCGATGATCAAAAAGCCAATGTCCTACTCATCAAAATGATGTTGCAGCGGGCCGGCTATCACGGCGTCAGTTCGACGACGGACCCAACTGCGGTCTGCGCGCTGCATCGCGAAAACCGCTACGATCTCATTCTGCTCGATCTGCAGATGCCGGAAATGGACGGCTTCCAGGTTATGGAGGGGCTGAAGGAAATCGAAACGAATGATGAGCTCTCCGTGCTCGTCGTGACCGCGCAGCCAAACCATAAGCTGCGTGCCATGCAGGCGGGCGCCAAGGATTTCGTCAGCAAGCCGTTCGACCAGGCCGAGGTACTGACCCGCATTCATTACATGCTTGAGGTGCGGCTGCTGAACGAGAAGGTGATGGCGCATAGCCGGCACTTAGAAGAAATGGTCCAGGAACGCACCATCAAATTGAGTCGCAGCGAGGAGATGTTCCGCGAGCTGGCGGCCAATATTCCCGAAGCCTTGTGGATCAGGGACACCGAGCAGCAGACGATTCAGTATGTGAACCCGGCCTGGCAGAAGTTGAGCGGCCTGTGCGCCTCCCCCGGTGATCCGCTCGATAAAGTTTATGAGACGATACATCCGGACGATCTGCAATGGGTCAGCCATGAACGGCGCCACACATCGGGCGCGTTGACGTGCAACGAATATCGGCTGGTCCGGGCCGATCAAAGCGTGCGCTGGGTTCATGCGCGCAGCTTCCCGATAACAAATCCCTCCGGAAAGGCTCCGTGGGTCGTCGAAATCATCGAAGACGTCACGCAACGTCGGGAAGCGCAGCGCCAGCTTGTGCATCTGGCAAATCATGATTCCCTGACCGGCCTGCCCAATCGCACGCTTCTGTACGCATCGCTACGCGAAGCCCTGGCGCGCGCCGCGGAAGATCAATCGATTGTTTCGGTTCTGCTGTTCGATATCGACCACTTCAAGAATGTGAACGATACGCTCGGGCATGTGTTCGGCGATGCGCTGCTGTGCAAATTCGCCGAAAAGGTGGTCGCCTGCGTGCGGCCCGGCGACATAGTCGGCCGACTTGGCGGCGACGAGTTTGCCGTGATCGTGGTGTCCGCCAGGGACGCCTGCGGCGCCACTATAGTCGGCAACCGGATATGGGAGGCTTTGCAACAGCCGTTTGTACTGGAAGGCCAGAATGTCCGGGTGATGGTGAGCATCGGCATTGCCAGTTCCCCAACCGACACCTCCGATTTTGCGACGCTCGTCCGCTTTGCCGATGCCGCTATGTACGCAGCCAAGGCATCCGGCAGGAACACCCTTCGCTGCTATACCGGGGACATGAGCGTACGCGCGGTGGAGAAGGCGGATGTCGAAGCCGCCTTGCGGCTTGCCCAGGAGCGGAACGAGTTCATCCTGCACTACCAGCCGAAAATGCAGATCGGTAGCGGAAGATGGACAGGCGTCGAAGCGCTGATCCGCTGGAACCGTCCGGGACACGGCCTTGTCGCGCCGGGACTCTTCATACCTGCGCTCGAGGAACTGGGCTTGATCGTGCCGGTCGGCGCCTGGGTCATCGACATGGCGTGCCAGCAGATACGCGCCTGGGACGAGGCCGGAATCGGTCAAATCCCGATTGCGGTGAATGTCTCGTCGAGGCAGGTCCATGAGGAAGGCTTTGTCCGCCAGGTTGCCGATATGGTGCGGGGACATGGCATCGATCCCAAGCTGTTGGAATTCGAAATCACAGAAAGCACACTGATGGCGCACGGCGAGTCCACCGACGCCGTCTTGCACCGGCTGAAGGAGCTGGGCATATCGATCTCGATCGACGATTTCGGCACCGGCTATTCGAACCTCGCCTATCTCAATCGCTTCCGCGTCGATACTCTCAAGATCGATATCGCCTTCATCCGCGACGTCACGACCAATGCCGATGCGGCGACCATCGCGGTTGCCATCATCAACATGGCGCACAGCCTGCGGCTGAAGGTCGTCGCCGAAGGCGTCGAGACGCGGGAGCAGTTGGACTTCCTGCGCCTTCACGGCTGCGACGAGGCCCAGGGATATTTTCTCTCGCGGCCGCTGCCGGCGGACCAGTTGGCGGCGAAGTTCCGCCAAACACTGGGGGACGACGCACGGGCCGCGAATGACCGAAAACGTCGCGAGGCCATCTGTCTAAGAGCGTCTTGACGATTGTTTCATCTGTAAAATCGGGTCCAACGATGACCACGCCCCCAAACCCTTCGATCACATTGATCGTATTGTGAAACATCGAAATGTGTACGGTCGCTCTTCGCGCCCAATCCTGACTCCGCCAAATTCGATCATTACGCAATAGATGCAATGTGTCGCAAGCCGTCTTTGGTGGGGTCACTATTGGAGGCAATTTTACACGTCAGGGAGCGTCGCAGTTCTGCCGGCAGCTTGCGGACGTGCTTGGCAAGGGTGGTAGTGATGCCGTCTCACTCGCGCCAATTTCCCCCAGCTTGTGTGTCAGTGTCAGGCGGTCGAGCTTTTCGAGGTGTAAGCTCGCGAATGTGCTTTCTGTGATTTCGAATTCCAACAGCTTGGGATCGATGCCATGTCCCCGCATCTTCTCGGCATCAGAACCTTTGACAGCCGCCGGGTCGGACGAAACCTAGAATGCCGTTTTCGTACTTGTTGCGGCCGTTGACCGCCAAAGTTCGCTCATGGCTGCCGTCGTCGGATTAAAGGGCCACTCAAATCGTTGTTGGTGTGTGTGTTGGTATGTACCAGAGAGTTGCAAAAAAAGACCACGTTTCTCGCCATTTTTTCGAGAATGTGGTGGTTGCCGGGCCCACGTCTAGTTTTTCTTAGCGCGCAAAGCGCGCTTAGAAAAACTGACGCCCGGCCGCAGCCCGAAGGGCTGTGGCGGGCTGCCGAGGGCTAGTGA
>Ga0206883_1100_pt1 | contig 13601 bp, 12 predicted proteins | sample Alteio_BWOrgCont_2_FD_152910 | JGI IMG/M metagenome (GOLD analysis project Ga0206883, IMG submission 152910) | Enriched cells from forest soil in Barre Woods Harvard Forest LTER site, Petersham, Massachusetts, United States -... | ecosystem: Environmental > Terrestrial > Soil > Temperate forest > O... | reverse complement strand
TTCCGCAATTTGGCAAATTCGATCGCGCCAATCCGAAGGCGACCCAATACAGCCTCATGCGCGACGACACCACAGATCTTCCGGAAATCCAGGAACTGATTTCCGACCCTTCGGTTATCGCCGTCGCACAAAATTACCTTAGGGCCAAGCCGATATTCACAGGAATCTGGTTCGGCTGGAGCGCGAAAGTCAAAGACACGCCGGATGACAATGCTGCGCAGGAATTTCATTGGGACATGGAGCGCATAAGGTGGCTGCGCTTCTTTATTTACCTCAATGATGTCGGTCCCGAAAATGGTCCGCATTGTTTCATCAAAGGGAGCCATCGGACCGGCATGATCCCGAAGGATCTGCTGGAGCTGGGTTATATCCGCCATCGCGATGGCACGATTATCCAGCGCTACGGACATGAGAATTTCCGGGAATTTACCGCGCGCAAAGGAACTATCATCGCCGAGGACAGCCGTGGCTTCCACAAGGGAAAGCTACTGACCCAAGGCGATCGCCTGATGATCGCGTTCGAAGTCTCCAACACAACCTTCGGCGTTAATAAACGCCACGTGATCCGGAATATCCGTTGTTCGCGATTTGGTGAATTCGCCCGCAAATACCCGCGGCTTTACCGCAACCTCGACTTCCCTTAGGCGTCGAACATTTTATGGAATAGCGTCATGACGTTACCGACGGCATCGCGGGTGACATGGCGTTGGTCAGGGTCCCAGGGGTGCTCCGTCGAGGTCGTAACGACTTCGTAGCTCGGGAAGTAATAAGCGTTCTTGCAGCGCCGGGCGAACTCTTCTGCTGCGACACGCAGAACTGCCTTGGAATGTGCATTCGCGGTCACCACATGCTCGTCGTCTCCCCGGAACGTTGCATGAAGCGGAATGGGCGAGACCGTGCAGATGATGGTGACGTTCGGGTTGTGAGCGCGCAGGATATCGGTCATCCGCATGAGGTCGGCGACGTTTTCCTCAACGGTCAATGTGCGATGGCCTACCAGCGACGGCGCTGTGCGCCAAGGGGACCGAGAAAAGACAGATCCATCCGCCTTGAAATACCAGACCTCATTCAGGCCCAGAGTGACGACGAAAACATCCATTTCGGTGAATGCCTCGCGGGCAGCACGAAGATGAGCATCATAGTTCTCTTCATAGGCTTCCGGGGAATCGAAACCGATATTTTCCCGGAACGGATCGAGATACCGCAACTTGCCCATGATTTCCTGGGTCCAGAGGATATGGGGGAGCTGTCGTACGTCGAAGGCCTTCTCGACCAGTTGGCGGAAGCCAGGCGTATTGAAAATCGTGCCCCAGGCGGCCGATGAGTTGGGCAAGATATCTTCATTCAGGAATTCATAGCTTCCAGGCTTGCCCCTGTTCGGCTCCTTGACCAGGTAATTATATCCATTGGTCTGGAGGGAGTGCGCCAGTTCTGTGGCGAAGCAGCTGCCGGCAGAAACGATCCGCGTCTGCTTGTTGATTAGGGGGATGCGCTTGGCGAAAGGCATCTCGGTGTAAAGCGAGCGCCCCTGGCTGGTGATGGTCGGATCAGGCCAGAACACGGCATTGGGATTTTCGCGGCCCTTGGGGACATAAGCGCGCTTGTTGAGCGCGGTCATCGTCTTATGGGCGAAGAACTCCTGGCACATTACGGAATCGTCAGCGGCTCCGCTTCTTGCCAGATCCGTCATGACTCCATTGAGGAGTTGGTCCATTTCCACGAACGAGCGGCCCGTTATATCGGCCGGCAGCAGCGTGCGGGCTCGTTCCCGGTGCGCTGGCACGGGGAATACGCTGCGCAGATAGAATTCGTAGACATCCGGATTGATGGCGGCGTTTTCGCTGTTGATCACGACCGCAGACGCCACCGCAGAAGCTCGGGCGACTGCGTGGGGGGCTTCGCCGGCCGTACGGGCAGCAACGGGAAGCGCGACTGCCGCCGCGGCGTCCTTGTCGATCAGGCGTATCCAGGCAAACAACATGGCGCGGATTCGAACGCGGGCCGCCTCGTTGATCCTGAACATCACAGATCTTATTTTTCCCGCGTAATGGAGGAAACGACTTTCCATTACTGTCACGGCAAATACTCCATGATCACGTGGCCAGAACTCAGCGCAGCAACGCTGCCCACTATTCCAGTTCCAGCATAGTGATTTCGTTCGGAAGCGTCAAAAGCCCATCTCGCTCCACATATTCGGCGGAACTTGAAATGATTTTCAGGTAGGGAAGGTCGACATTCTCATCGACCACGTCGTAGGACATTTTTCCGTCTGCTGGCGCCAGCCACGAATAGATGGAAAGTTCGTTGGGGCGCAGCGGCGTATCCCGAAGCAGAAATTCCACTTTTCCTTTCGTGCCAGCCTTGAGCGGCTTGTCGCTCAGGGTCTTGCGGACCGTAGTGATGGTTTCCCCGTTTGACGCCAAGCGCAGGCGCACCCCGAAATCCAGGGTAGCAACGTCGGAGACGACCTCGAACTGGAAATGCATGCGCGCCGATCCTCCGCTCGTGATTTCCCAATTGGGCTCGTTGCGGCTGTCATGGCAGACGATGTCAGTGAAGCGGACGGCTCCTGACGTGCGGTTCAGACGATCCTTCATCTTCACGCCCCGCAGGTTTACCGCCGGACTAACGGATCTCAGATAATGCTCGATGCCCTGTTGGGTCGGACCGTCGTAAACCAGCCGTCCCTTGTCCAGGACCAGCACACGCCGGCAGAAATTGCGGATGGCCTGCAGGTTGTGGCTGACGAAAAGGACGGTGCGGCCTTGTTCGGATGCAGCCTCATTGAGCCGGCCCAGTGATTTGCGCTGGAAAGCTGAGTCGCCAACAGCCAGGACTTCGTCCACGATCAGGATCTCGGGATCGAGGAAGGCGGCCACGGCGAAAGCCAGGCGCACATACATGCCGGAGGAATAGCGCTTTACTGGCGTATCGAGGAATTTCTCTACTTCGGAAAAGGCGACGATGGAATCGAACTTGCGCGCGACTTCCTGGCGCGTCATGCCCAGAATGCTGCCGCTCAGGAAGATGTTGTCACGGCCTGTCAGTTCGGGGTGAAAGCCCGTGCCAACTTCCAGCAAGGTCCCGACGCGGCCGCGGATGGTGGCGCGGCCCTCGGTTGGGCGAGTGACCCGCGACAGCACCTTCAGGAGTGAACTTTTTCCCGCGCCATTGTGTCCGATAATTCCGACAGCTTCCCCGTGATCGATGCGGAAGGAAATGTCGCGCACCGCCCAGATGCTCTGAATATTGGGCGCCCAGGCGCGCGGCATTACCGATTGCAGGGCTTGGCGCACGCGGTCCTGGGCGGTGTTTTCACCCAGGAAAAATTCCTTGCCGAGATTTTCGGCCAGGATGGCATATTCGCTCATCAGATGCGGTCCACAGCAAAGTTCTCCAGCCGGGTGAACATCATCACGCCGCCGACAAGAGAAATGATAGAAAATGCCACGCTCCAGGTCAGATCCGCCGGTGCCGGCATCTTGGCGTGTGCGACCAGGGTCCAGCGGAAGCCCTCGACGATGCCCAACATGGGATTGATATGAAATAGCCAGCGCAGCCGATGCGGCGCGATGGATTCGGAAAACATCACCGGCGTGAGATACATGGCGAGCTGCAGAACGGTGGGAACTACCAGACGCACATCGCGAAATACCGCGTCCAGAGCAGTCACGGCGAAGCCAACGCCCAGCGCAATTATCAGGGACAGGAGCAGGAATAATGGCGACAGGAGCGCCAGCCAGCCCGAGAACCAGCCCTTGGCCATGATGAAGATCAGCAGCAGGATATAAACCGGGATCAGGTCCATCAGTGCGGTCAGGATGGTCGAGATCGGCACGAGGATGCGCGGGAAATAGACTTTCATGACGATGACCGAATTCGTTGCTAGCGACATGCCCGTGTCCGACAGCGCGCGCTGGAAAGTGCTCCAGATGACCGTGCCGGAAAAGGCGAAAATCATGTAAGGCATGCCATCGGTGGGCACCGCGAGCAGGGCGCCGAAGATCAGGGTGAACACACCCGTCAGCAGGATGGGCTGAATCACGATCCAGACGCTGCCCAGCAGGGTCTGGGTATAGCGCGCCTTGATGTTGCGCTTGGCCAGAACGAAAGCCAGCGCGTGATGATGCCATGCTTCGTCCACATCGGGGACGAACGGATTTCTGCTGGTGATCTGCGTCACTTGCATTGTGACGGTACCTTTCGTTTCGATTAGGCGTCTGCCGGGATCAGGGATGAAACAGGGGTGGTTTCGCTGCTGGCGTTCCACAACACCGCCAGGCGATGCGCCAGTGGCGAGCGGCGGCAGTAGATGTGACCGTCAAGGGTCAGTTCGACGGCCTGGTCGGGCAGGGCTCGGGCATTTTCGATCCGCACACCTGCCAGATCGCGGCCGGTGATGAAGAACACCATGAAATATTCGATGACGCGACGCAGGGCTTCGCTCTCCCCCGCCTGCGCCTGGCTGCCGCGCGGCAGTTCAGCCATGCGCTGCTCGGATGCGTCCTTATTCTCAATCAGGGTGCGCAGAATGCGGTTGCGGTCCGCCGGCATTTTCCACTCCGGTATGCCGGTAAAATCATCGGAGGGAACGATGGCGGAAAAATCAACCGTGGGCGAAAGAAACAGGTAATGCGTCCAGCGTATCGCCTCGGCAATCAGTGCATAGGAGGCACCACGGCCGATGGCATTGCAGACGGCGGCGAAATAGCGATCGGCGGTTTCCTCAAAGCCAATGAAGCTCCCCACCGCGAAGGAGCCGCGGTCCGAGAAAGCAGCGATGACGGGGACGCCGAAGCGGGATAGTTCCAGTCCGATCGTGGACCATGAAGTCAGAACCACATCTGCGACTTCGGCCAGGTTGTAGCTGGAGACCTTGTCGCGCGGCCAGATGATGCGGACATTGTCCGGTATCGAAGTCAGCAAGTTGCGCAGACCCTGCTCTTCCACGGAAAGGGGCTGGCCCGCCGGCGTGGCCATACGCGGATGCAGCCGCACAACAAGCTGGAGATCGGATTGCGTGCCAGCCCAGTCGATCAGCGAGGTCAGCCAGATATTGCTGTCCTCGAAGGGGCGCGGGCCATTGCCATAGTCCAGTCCCAGGCCGCGATAGATGTGTTTCGCGGCGGATAGTTCATCTGCGCTGCTGGAATAAGCGACCAACGTCTTCTTCTCTGTCGAAAATCCGAAGTCTTCCAGGATGCTGGTACGACGCAGCACGAAATTGGGGGAGTGGGTTGACCGTCTTCCATGATTGCTGAGACGGAACAGGCCGCTTTCCGCCACCATCTGCACGGTCGCGGGATCCAGCGGGATGTCACGATACTCTGCCCAGCGCAGTGTCTGGCGCATCTGCTGTTCATGCACCGGCGCCGAGCGCAAGTTGAGCAGCCGTAAATCGATGTCCCGGTTGTAGCCGTGTTCTATCTGGGTGGTGGGAATGCCGGCACGGCGCGCATCGGTAATTGCCGGCAGCCAGTGGCCATAGGCACCATAATAAACGATGCGCGTGATGTTGAATCGCGAAGAGAGCTTTCTGATTGCGAAATAGACCCGCAGAGCTGATAGAACCGTCGCCAGCAGATCGGCATGGTCAGCGGCGTTGAACTCTTCGATGTTCAGCTTGCGGCGTGCGCGCAGGCTCTCGCCCTGGGCGAATTCACCGAAAGCGATGCCGTCATGACTGATGGTCCAGGGTTTGCCATCGGCGCGGGCGATAATGGCGTTGATTTCGGTCTCTTCCGCCTCGCCAACAAGGCTTTCCAGCGCAATATCCGCCAGGCCATATTTATGGCCCAACACAAGCGAGACCTTGCGGCATCGCCCGCAAAGCGCTTCGCCCTGTCCAGGCGCGGCGCGTGCAGTGGATTTGACATTACAGTGAGCCAGCCCGCCCGAGCAGGATAGGATGATCGCCTGATGGCCGGTCTCGTTCAGAGTGCGCGCAAGAAGGGCGTGGCCGGTGAAATATTGCGTCAATCCTGCTTCCGAGGCGAGAAACAGGACCGCTGGTTTCTTATCTCTCTCCAATCCCGCCAGCACGGCCCTGCGGCCCGCGCGGCTGGCGAGGTAGAACGGCCTTTTGAGCGCAAACCCCAACTTCGAGGGCAGCTGATAGATTGCCTGTGCAACGCCCCGCAAAGGGGGGGGCAGCTGCTTGGCCAATGTGATCACATTCCGCAAAGCTGATCCGATATAGGTGTTTGTTTTAACTTGGTAAAATTATTCGAACGGCGGGCAGCCGACCGTGTAGCGGGTTGGTACAACGTTTGGCGCTTTTTACCAAGCAGACAACCAGTCCTGCGAAACGAGGAACGGGACCCAGGGCTTTTGATCCTTCGCCAGCAGGGCGACAGCACCTCTGCAGCCGGCGCGCCTAACTACATATACCGATAGGCCAGCGTAAAACCAAGGTGCGAGGTGAGCCGGTAAAGCCCGGTCGTAGCCAGCCTCATGGACCCAAACGCTGACCAGATTTCACAAGATTTTGCGACGCGGTCCTTGACACAAAATATAGATTTGTCTGCAGGAATTCGTTCTCTGAACAGATCGAGCGGTCTCTAGGCCTTTTCCATAAGGAACCACGTAACGTCGTCTTGCGGAAAATTCGGATCTCGCCGGTAGGCAAAGCCGTAGTCCACAAGTCTCAAGCTCGGGTACTTGCTCATCATTTCCCCAGCAAAGTCGCGCTTGAACAAGCGATCATCATGTCCTCGATAGTTTATGGAAACAGGACTTGGGTTGTAATATTCGATCACGCAAACGTAGCGGCTGCTTGCTTTCATCAGGTTTTCATACACGGCCGGCAGAGAATCCGGATTGATATGTATGAGTACGCCTTTTATCAGCACAAAATCCCAGGCGCGCGGCGTATCCAGACTGATGATGGATTCATGAATCACATCGGCGCGCTTCCACGCCGCAAGTTCGGCGGCTGCGTTCGCGTTCAGTTCGATGCCGGTAAGACTGGCATCCGGCAAAAGGGCGGATATGGCGTGAAGATTGAGACCGATATTAGCACCAAACTCCACGACAGTTTCGACGCCGCGCGTACTCGCCAAAATCCTGGAGAATAAAGCAATATTGGATGCGATGGATTTTAGGCCCTGGTTTCTTTGGATGTATTCGTCTCCAAAACTACCGGCCCAAAATTCCTCCTGGGGCGTCGAAATTTTAGCCATCTACTCCTCCCAATGCAGTCTGCTGTTCACCAGCCAAGTTTGCAAAATGATCAAATCCTATAATGTGTGTTCGATCGGCGGTCGCAGCCAGGGACATGCGGCGCCGAACGATCCGGTGAACCATGTCCCGCGCGGCCCCGCGCTGGTGGACCGGGTTGATACACCGATTGACCGCTTTTACCAAGCCGTCGACAGCCTCAGTTCCGGCGCAGCCTGCGGCCGAGGATAAAGGCTTCGGCCGCGGCGCACCCGACGGTTATGCCCCGCCAGCGCGCAAGATGTTCCACGCCTTCGTAGGAGCGCGGATGCGGCCAGGGCCGCATTTCTTCGTCATAATGCTTCAAGGCCGCCAGCTTGTGTTCCAGCGTCGAGGAGATGTCCACAAACCAGTTGGGCAAAAAGGGCTGGGCGGAATGGGCAGGTTGCCATTCCGTGCTCGAAAGTGTCTCGAAAAACAGGAGATCCTCGACCGGGTGACCGGGACCGGGACGGCAGGCGGTTATCACGGCTTCATGCACCAGCCGGTGGTCCACATTCACATCGCCGGCATGATGTGTATAGATGATGTGGGGCTGAATCTCGTGGATGTGGCGCTCCACCGCCTTCACGATGTCCAGTAGCGGCTTGGTATCAAGGCGATTGTCAGGAAAGGCATGCAAATGCATGTGCTGCACGCCCAGTATATCCGACGCCTGTTTCGCCGCCTCTTGACGGCGCACGATGCGCGCCTTGGCATCGGCCACTGACGGATCGGCATAACGGCTGGTTTCACCGTCGGCCATGACGATGGTCCACACTTCGTCGCCGGCCAGCGTGTGCCGCTTTAATGTGCCGCCGCAGCCAAGCACCTCGTCGTCTGCGTGCGCAACGATCACCGCAATGCGATATTTTCCAGAGGTTGCCATCATTCCATTTTTTGTTGAGGCTCAACGATTGTTGAAGCGATTGAGACGACTTCCGCCCCGACTCAGGACATTCCAGATGAATATTGAGCCATCGATGCTTAAATGATTGTCGTTGCGATAAAGCGGCGTTGACTGATTCTTCATAGAATAGCACCACGAACGATCACAAAGAACATCGGTCGGATCCCATATTTCAGCAGCAGGGAATTCCCACCTGTGAGACACCCCGGAAAGACATGATAACCCGCGACCGCGAGCACTGCTAAAGCGCGCAGGCCATCTATATCCGGCCGATAATGGGAGGTCGCCGTATGTGGCAGGGGAGGTTTCACAGGATACGAGTGTCTTCAGATAGACGGAAATTTTCTAGGGACGAACGGCCACGAAATTCCACCAGGCGGGCGATTCCGCGCCGGCGGGTATGACAACCTGGTTGCGTTTGTGCTCCAGTCGTTCGACAACGAAACCGGCGGCGCCAAGAAGTTTCATGATGTGATCCTCGTCCGTAAAGTGCACCGCGCCAATTCCGGCGAACTGGCCGGCGGGAATGTGGGTGCGCGTATGGGAATCGAGCGCCTCGCCGCCGCCGGCCGCGCTATGTTCCGTGGCGAACCAATCGATGCCGATGAATTTTCCGCCCGACCTGAGATAGGAGAAGATCGTGTCGAAGGTGCGTGTGATGGCCTGGACGCTGTTGTGGGTGATGGCGGCCCTGTCCACGATAAGGTCGAATGGCGGTTCGAAAGGAATCTGGGCGGTGAAATCGCCCGCCACGATCCGCTCCCGCAGTTCGGGAAAAGCTTCGTGCAGCCTGGAGACGATAGTCTGGCTCCCTTCGATGCCGTGATAGTCCATGCCTTGGCGGACAAAGAAGGGAATATTGGCGCCGGCGCCGCAGCCCATTTCCAGCACGCGTTTGAAGCCGTCGGCGGGCCGCGCATAGCGGTTCACATAAGACACCATGTCCGACCATGGCCAGATAGCGCGTTGCTTGCCCTTGTAGGCGTTTTCCCACTCTTTTGAAAAAGTCATCGGAATCTCTTGTTCAGGAAGACGGACTGACGGTCTGATCTAGTTCGGCCAGCGAGCCGGCATTATCGCGCATGATGATCTCACGACTTTCCGGTCCGGCATTGAACAGCAGATCAAGCACCGACATATAGGGCAAAAATTCACCGCCGCCCACCTGCCGATAGATGGGATGTTTGTAGGACTGGAAATAGGGGGTGATGCCAGCCCGCAGGAAGGAGGGCACATCGGCATAGTCCTTGCCCTGTGCGCCAAAGATGTAGTCGGACGCTTTGAGCTTGAGGCACATGTCCAGCACCAGGTCGGACTTGGCCCCCTGTAGATCATAGTCGGATGCCCGCACCACCGGAACGTCGATCGCCAGCCATTTCAGGAAGGTCTGGAGCAGCGCCACATTGAGGTCCGAGAGCCGGACATGACCCTGCATCAGGACGGCTTCCAGTTCCCCCATATAGTCCTTGAAATAGGGGGCCTTGCCGTAGGCCATCTGCAGAGAGCGGACATGCTTCTTGTTCCAGCCATCGTGAACGATCGGAATATCGCCGATTTTCTTCTGCAGATGCCCCTTTGATTCGACCGGAACCGAAAGCCAGAGCGGACCGTTCGGGGTTTTGATGCGATTGCGATTGTCGAACTCCTTAGTCTGGTACTGCGCGACATCAAACACGCAATAAAGGTCGGCAAGGGCGATCTTGTGAAAAAGGCCGATCCAGGGAAGGTAACCAGGCTGATGTGCGGTAAGGATAATTTTGGTCATGTCATGCATCCGCCAGTGCGGCGATAACCCGTTTCTGTTCGTCGTCGGTCAGGGAAGGGTAGAGCGGCAGGGATATGGCCTTCCGCGACAGCGCGTGCGCGTGTTCAAACGCATTCGGCGTGTCCAGCAATTCCCAGTCCTGAATGGGGATGATCGCCGATATTCCCGCCTCTTTCAGATGCGCCAGTACCCGGTCCGGTTCGGTGACACATGTGACGGCCCGATAACGGGCGGCCCCCTGGCTGGATTCCATTAGATCAATGCCGGCGGCCCGATAGGCGGCAAATAGCGTCTGGCGGCGCGCCAGGAATTGCGGAAGCCGCCCCAGCTGCACGCTGCCGACGGCGGCCTGCGGGTCGGTCATCTGGAAATTGAAGCGCGGCTTTTTGTCTTCGCGGCAGTCGAACTGCCGATAGTCACGCACCGCATCCACCAGCGCCCAGTCGCGCGAAACCAGTGCGCCGCCCTGCCCGCCCGTCGTCATCATCTTGGTGGCATAAAAGGAGAAAATTCCGATATCGCCCTGGGTTCCTACGGCTGCGCCTTCGCAGCGAGCGCCGATGGCCTGGGCGCAATCTTCGATCAGCCGGATGCCGTTATCTCTTCCAAGTTTCTGGGGCAGCCCGAACATGTGAGCCGCAATTCCGATGAAAGCGCCGGTTACCGCCAGTGCAGCGGCTGAGACATTGGGTCCGTCATCGACGTCCACGAATATGGGGGTACCTCCCGCCAGCCTGATGGCGTTTGGTAGGGCACTGCAGGCATAGACGGGGCAGGCGACCGCTTGTCCCCGGGCGCCCAGGGCCCACAATGCCAAGAACAGGGCAGCAGAGCCGCTGGAGACTGCAACGGCATGCCCCTCGGGCAGGCCGAGAAACCGGCACAGATCATCTTCGAACGCGGCAACTTTAGGGCCCTGCGCCACCCAGCCGGATGCAATTGCGGCGTTTGCGGCCGCAGCTTCTTCGGGGCCCAAAGTGGGGCGGTTGTGTGGCACGATACTCAAGGGAGCTCGATCCGGCTGCGATAATAGCCGGGCTTGACCAGCATCGGATTGCCCACAACCAAGGAATAGGGCGGAATGGTTCCAGGACCCACCATGGTGCCGGCCGCGATCACGCTGTGATGGCCGATATGGGTGCCGCCCTTCACCAGCACATGGGACCCGATGAAGACATGGTCTTCGATGGCGATGTCCGCATAATCGTTCTTGTCGTTGATGCCGATGCAGCGCTTGTGAGAATCGGCGCAATTGATGCTTACAAAAGACGCGATGTCGCAGTGATCGCCGATAGTGACCTTGGCGCCCTTGGCGTTCACTTCCGAAAAGCCGCCAATATAGACGTCTTGGCCGATCACCGGATCACCATTGATCCAGACGAAGGGATGGAAGCGGTTCTGCTTCATGTCTGTCGTGTCGGACAGAAGCCGGGCGAATTCCTCGCGGGTCATCGAGGGAGCCGTCATTTGCGGACGTCTCCGAAGGCGAGGGCTTCGCCCGCCTTGATATCACGGGTGGCCTGGCCACCGATAACATGTCCCATCAATTCCGGTGCCAGGCCGGTTCCGGGCCGGCGCAGGCCGATATTGGAAGCACTGCAGATATCACCTTCCTTGATGTCACGGGAGGCGACGATGCTGCGCCGTGCGATGGTGCGCATGTCGCGCTCGGCGGCGGTGGGACGAACCACGCCGGATCCCAGCATCACGTCGGCGGTGCGGATCGCATTGACCCACTTCCGCAAGCTGTCGGGCGTCTCGGAAAACCAATGATCGGGACCGGGCAGATCGTGCGACAGGGTAAAGTGCTTCTCAAAGACCGATGCACCCATCGCCACCGCGAGCGCCGATGCCTCGGGACCCTGGGTGTGATCGGAAAAGCCCAGAACCAGGTGAGGAAAGGCCGCACGCAGGGTCGCCAGTTTGCGCAGGTTCACATCTCTGGGCGGCGTGGGATATTGCGATGTGCAAAGCAGTAGTACCGTCGGATAGCCGTCAAATGTGCCGACGGTGTCCAGAGACCGGTAGACTTCGCCCAGATCGGACATGCCGCAGGACACGATCAGCGGCAGTCTGGTTTCGGCGTAACTCCTCAACAGCGGCAGGTTGGTGAAGTCGTCCGAGCCGATCTTGACCGCTGGAACCCCCACTTCCAGCAGGACATCCAGGTCACTGCGGTTCTGGGGCGTCGACAGGAAAAGTATGCCGGCAGCTTCGCATTCCTTCTTGATGACATCCCAGTCCTGGCGCTTGAGCTCATAGCGCCGGAACATCGCCAGCATGGATTCGGTCACCTGCTTGCCCTGGGAAGTGTAGGTGAACATCTGGCTAGGGTCGCCGACAAACTCGTCGGCCCTGAACGTTTGGAACTTGACCGAATCCGCACCGGCCGCCTTGGCGACATGGATCATCTCCAGCGCCTTTTCCAGTTCGCCATTGTGGTTAATTCCGACCTCGGCGATCACGAAGGGAGAATGGCTTTCCCCGACCTTGCGGGTTCCAATGAACAATTCGGTCATGTCAAATCTCCGGGCGCACTTTTTCCAGACGGTTGATCACGGCGTCCACGCCATGGCCGTCACACACAGCCGCTGCTGCGGCGGACATCCTGGACAGCTCTTGCTGGTCAAGCGCGTCCAGAGCCGTGGCATAGTCTTTTGCATGCAGTTGGTTGTACCATCCGAGCACCTTTTGAGCACCCGCTTTTGCCAGTCCTTCTGCGACGGCCACTTGGTTTTCCGCTAAAACTACGAGCAGCGCCGGCAGGCCCAGCGCGCAACGTTCCCAGTTCGAACTCCTACCGGCACAGATCATCAGATCGGCCGCGGTCATCAATTCTGCCATGAGCGGGGTCTGTATATGCAGTCTCGCCTTCGGCAAACGCTCCAGAGCCGCCTCGACGACTGCCCGGTGGGGATTGGCCGTGCCAATGGCGACGTCTGTCGAAACATTGCGGTAGCGCGAGGCGGCCAGGCCGGCGAGAGCCTTGCAGGTTTCATTGTGCTCATCCACGCCGCTCATGAAAAGCAGGACATGCGATACCGTCCCGGCCCGGCGGGACAAGGCCCGTTCCCTGAGCCTCGAAAATTCCGGGCGCACCAATGCGAAGCGTGGCCCGAGGAGCAATCCGCAGCTGGCCGGCACATTTCGGCGGTAGCGCAGATGCAGCGGATTTTCGTAATTCTGGTCCAGCAGCAGATTGCAGACATGGGTTCGTCCAAGGTCATCTAGGACGAGCATGCCGCCCACGGCATTGGCCATCCGCTCTTCCCAGCGCTTGTCAAGGTGATAATGATCGACCACTAGCCAATCCGGCGCCTGGCTGCCCAGTGCGGCCAGGGTCTGTTCGGCGTCCTCCCGCTCGGAGGCGGCGCGAATGCTCGTCACCGCAAAACCCCGCTCTCGGAGCCAAGGGATCATATTGCCGGGTTCATCCGCGCAAAAGAACGTCACGGTATGGCCTTTGCTGCGCAATCCCTGAGCCAGACTGGCACAGCGCATCACGTGCCCTGTGCCGATTTTGGAGGATGCATCGGTACGGAAAGCCACGCGCATCATGCTTTCCAGTCATGCTGCGCAATCAGCCGGGCAAACTCCAGGTCTTCAGCCGTGTCGATGTCCACCGCATGATTGCGCGGCATGTCGTGCCCACGCAGATTGGGGCCGTAGAAATTGCCATGCCGGCGGAAAGCTTCGCAGTTCACCACATAGGTCGTGCCATTACTGGCG
>Ga0206883_1099_pt1 | contig 13720 bp, 8 predicted proteins | sample Alteio_BWOrgCont_2_FD_152910 | JGI IMG/M metagenome (GOLD analysis project Ga0206883, IMG submission 152910) | Enriched cells from forest soil in Barre Woods Harvard Forest LTER site, Petersham, Massachusetts, United States -... | ecosystem: Environmental > Terrestrial > Soil > Temperate forest > O... | reverse complement strand
CCGAAATATCTGCATTACGTACAGTTTGGTTAGGGTAACCATTAGGATTTTCGTTTGTGTTATAAACAAACCCACGACGGCGGTCTATCATATCACCAAAAGTAAGTTTAGTCCAATCTAACGTTTTTTGATGATACGTGCCTTGTAAACCAAATTTTAAAGAAAACTCTCTATTAATATTTAACTGGTATGAGTATATAAGACTTGCATCTGTAGTAACTAAAGTTCCATTACCTGCTCTGTCTTGCATAACCAATAAACCTATACCACCCGATATAGCATCTATATGTTGATCGTAAGAAGCACTTGTTGTAATATATGTTTTATTAAAGCCAGGCCACTCATTTCGGTAGTTTAAACAAAATCGTGGGCAGCGAGCTGTACCTGCAAAGGCAGGGTTTAGATATAACGGATTAGCATAAAATTGCGTGAACTGAGGGTCTTGCGCTTCTGCATTTTCTGTAACGAAAACACTAAGAAACAATAAAAAACATACTGTAATTTTTTTCATCATAGAATAACAATTATTCAGTTTCACCCACAAACTTAGCATTTTTATTTTTTAAAGCAAAAAAAATAATTAAAAACAATATTATGTAGCTTTATACGTTAAATTGCCGAACAAGTTTCATATTTTAAAAAGCGAATGATTTTTAACAAAAGAGTTTATATAGTAGTTTTCGTGTTGGTTTGTTGTTGTAAAGTGGTTTGTCAATCATTTAAATTACAAAAAAGTATAGCAGTAGAAGACATTGGCGTTATTAAAATTAGATGGAATACGCCTGTTTCTTTTCAACGACAAGGGGTATTAGTTAAAACCTTATCTTTTGACGGTTCATATCCTATAGAAGAAAAAGGTTTTTTACCTTGTTTATTTGTACAAGAAGCATGCAAACAAGGTGTTAAATTACAAGCCACCATAGAGCCTGTGTTAACAGCAACTTTATCTGCGCAAGAAGAGGCAAGTGTAAACAAAACATATCTTACAGCTAATTTTGATGTTATAGAAACTTCTATAAAAACATATAGAAAAGTACCTTATACATGCTGCAAAATAGTTCCATTGCGCATAAATAAAACAACAGGTAAAATAGAAAAATTAGTGTCGTACCGTATACAATGGCAACCAACATCGGAGCCCTTGCAAACTAACCAGCGTAATGGCAATCAACACAATAAAACGCAAGCTCTTGCATCACAATCTGTATTAGCAAGTGGTACTTGGTTTAAAATAGGCACAGCCCAAAACGCCATATATAAAATTGACAAAACAATGTTGCAAGAGATGTTGAAAAATACACCAACCCTTGATATTAATACACTCGATCCACACAATATTAAAATATATGGCAACGGAGGCGAAATTTTATCGGAAGCCAATAGCGATTTTCATTATGATGATTTAACTGAAAATGCCATATTTATTCAGGGTGAAGCTGATGGGAAATTTGATGCCGGCGATTACATTTTATTTTATGGTCAATCGCCTCACAAATGGAAATACAATGCAGGTAAAAATGTTAGTACCAGATACTCAAGAAACAAACACTATTATTCTGATTCCGTTTTTTATTTTTTAACTATAGATAATTCTTCTTTTGGAAAAAGAATTGATTCTGTACCAAGTACTTCTGCACCCATTACCAATGTAGTTAACAGTTTTGACGATTATCAGGTGCATGAAAACGATGTTGTTAATATAGTAACATCGGGTAGAGAATTTTATGGCGAAAATTTTGATAACGTACAAAATTATTCGTTTCCTTTTTCGTTTCCTAACCTACAAAACAACGATACCGTTTGGTTACAAACCGATTTGGTAGGCAGGCTCGTGGGGTCAACGAATGGTCAATTTGATGTAACATACCCCGGTACCGGAAGCCCTTATACTATGGTTTTTTCGCCAACCGGCTCTAGTTTTGATAGTGATGTGGCTGAACCAGGGGGTAATGGTTCAAAATTTTTTATTTATAATAACGGAGGTTCAACTATTAATATAAATGTAAGTCGTACGTATCCCGACGAAACAGGGTGGTTAAATTATATTTGGGTAATTGTTCGTCGGGCACTTGCTATGACGGGCAACCAAATGACTTTTAGAGATTACCGTTGTATTGGTGGCGCAAATGCTGTTTCTCAGTTTAATTTACAAAGCACATCTTCTACACTGCGTATTTGGAATGTTACTGACCAGTTTAATATTAGCGAACAGCAAACAACCTTTGCATCTAATAATTATTCGTTTGCCATTGCTACAGATACGCTAAAGCAGTTTATTGCTTTTGATGGCACATCGTACCAAACACCTGCTTTCGTAGGACAAGTCCCAAATCAAAATTTACACGCTATGGTTAGCGGACCTGCAGATTATATTATTGTAGCACCTCAAAGTTTTTCGGTTCAAGCAGGGCAACTTGCGGAGCTTCATAAAACATATGAAAATTTATCGTACGTAATTGTTACTCCCGATGAAATTTATAACGAGTTCTCTTCGGGTGCGCAAGATTTAATGGCTATACGCCAGTTTGTACGTATGTATTATAACACTACCCATCCACCACAATATTTGTTATTACTTGGCACGGGCTCTTATAGGCAAAAAGATAGATACGACCCCTCTAATACAGTGCTGGTTCCTACGTTTGAAACGTATAACTCCTGGAGTTTTACTAACTCTAAAACAGGAGATGATTTTTATGCTTTTTTAGATGACAACGAAGGTGTAATAGATGTCAACGGAGTCCCTGACGGACTTATAGATATAGGCCCTGGGCGCTTAACCGTAAAAAACAGTGGCGAGGCTACCGCTGTTACCAATAAAATAATACAATATTATAATAGAGTTGAGCCAACTTCCAGCTGCTGCGACCAAGCTACACAAAACACCCCCGATTGGCGTAATTGGATTTCGCTTATTGCCGATGATGCCAACCCAGGTGCCCCGGAGGAGACAGCTTTTTTTGGGCAACAAGAGGCAAATGCAGATTCAATACAGAAATACAACCCCAGTTATAATATTGACAAAATTTATGAAGATGCCTACTTGGTAGAAACTGTGCCCGGGGGCAGACGTTACCCGGATGTAAATACTGCTATTAATAATCGTATAGCAAAAGGAGCTTTAATGATTGGGTACTCGGGACACGGAGATGTGCTTGAGTTATCGCACGAAGAAATTATTACTATTGGGCAAATAGAACAATGGAATAATATTAATAATTTACCCTTGTTTTTTACTGCTACCTGCGAGTTTAGTCGCTACGATGACCCTACTTTGGAATCGGCAGGAGAAGACATTTTATTAAACCCTAATGGTGGTGGCATAGCTTTATTTACCACTACCCGGGTTGCTTATATACCGGATGGTTCGACTTTAGGTCCTTACTTTTACTCCGCCGCAATAGATTCGTTGGTTAATGGAAGACGCCCTACCTTAGGCGATATCATTCGTATTACAAAATCTGTACCAAAAAGGGCGGCGTATTTGCATTTTGCCTTGCTTGGCGACCCTGCCGTTACATTATCTTATCCAAAAAAATATACAAGTCCGGTAAAAATAAACGCGCATAACTATACTCTAAATGTTAACGATACATTATCCGCCTTAGGAAAATATACTATTACAGGATTTATATCTGACAGTGTGGGAAATAAACTACCTACATTTAACGGAAACATATACGTAAGCGTGTTTGATAAACCCTCTGTGCTAACTACACTTAATAATTCGCAAAACACACCTGCTTCATCTTACATTTTTAACTTCTCTCAGCAAAAAAGTGTTTTGTATAAAGGTGATGCTTCGGTTACCAATGGTAATTTTAGTTACAGTTTTATTGTACCAAAAGACATTATGTACAACTTTGGTTATGGAAAAATTAGCTATTATGCACAAGCTGGCAATAATATTGATGCATCAGGTTATTATAAACAAATAATAATTGGCGGAACCAGCAACACACCTATAGTTGATAATCAAGGTCCGGGAATAAAATTATTTATGAATGATGATAAATTTGTATCGGGTGGTACCACCAATCAAAATCCTTTTATATATGCTATGTTATCTGATTCGTCAGGCGTAAATACAACCGGCAATGGTTTAGGGCATGATATTACAGCTATTGTAGATGCAAATACACCTCACGAAACTGTTCTAAATGATTACTATCAGGCAGATTTAAACAAATATCAATCAGGAAAAATATTGTACCAACTTCACAGTTTATCAAACGGAAATCATACATTAAGTTTAAAAGTATGGGATGTTATGGATAATTCAAGTACTTCCTCAACCGACTTTGTAGTAGCCCAAAATGCCCAAGTAGCTTTAACACATGTACTTAATTACCCTAATCCATTCACTTCATCTACTAAATTTTATGTAGAGCACAATCAATCTTGCGATTTTTTAAATATAGAAGTGCAAATATTTACCATAACAGGGAAACTTGTAAAAACCCTTTTGCAGACTGTAGAAAACCAAGGTTTTAGAACCGATGGAATTAGCTGGGATGGCAAAGATGATTATGGCGATAAACTTGCCCGAGGTGTTTATATTTACAAAGTAACTGTTAAAAATAGTGAAGGTAGTAAGGCTGATAAGATAGAGAAGCTGGTAATCTTAAATTAAATAATTAAATTCGCAGGCTTATTAAAAAAATGAACACTAAAATAATTACATCAGTTGGTTTATGTGCTTTGATGTTCCAATCATATTCTCAAGGCATTAATTATAACAAAGGTGGCTTAAGTACTATAACTACTGCTGTTCCATTCTTATTAATAACCCCCGATGCCCGTGCAGGCGGCATGGGAGATGTAGGTGTTGCATCTTCTCCTGATGCAAATTCTATGTATTGGAATCCTTCGAAATTTGCCTTTGCCGATAAAGATTTTGGTATGTCAATGTCTTATACACCTTGGTTAAGGGCTTTGGTACCTGATATTAGTTTAACCTCGGTTAGTGCTTATAAAAAATTAAACAAAATGGCTGCTATTGCAGGCTCTCTAAGATATTTTACTTTAGGAAGCGTACAGTTTACTGATAATAGCGGAAATGCCATAGGTACTTTTAAACCTAATGAGTTTGCCATAGATGTAGGGTATAGCCAAAAACTTAGTCAGCATTTTTCGGTAGGAATAGCGGGTCGTTATATCAATTCGAACCTTACAAACAGTATACCTTTACCTGGAAGTTCTACTACCACGCACCCGGGAAGAGCTTTTGCGGTTGACATGTCTTGTTATTACCACAGTAAAAAATTAGATGTTGGAGAGAAAAAAGGCGAAGCAAGTTTTGGAGTAGACCTATCAAACATAGGTAATAAAATTTCTTATACCGATAATGCAGACGCTTCTTCACAAAGTTTTTTACCCACTCAACTACGCATAGGTGGTGGTTTTAAATTACATTTAGATGAATATAATACAATTACCTTTTTAGCTGATGTTACTAAATTATTAGTGCCAACCCCCCCTGTTTGGCAATTAGATGCTCAAGGCAATCGGATTCCTGATGGTAATGGCAGTTATTTAATTGCAGCAGGGAAAGACCCATACCGACCTATAGTACCAGGCATGCTTGGCTCTTTTACAGATTCACCTACTGGTTTTACGGGAGAGATGCAAGAAATTAGAGCATCGACCGGTTTAGAATATTGGTATAATAATTTACTTGCTTTTAGAACAGGTTACTATTATGAAAATAAATATCAAGGCGATCGTCAGTACATTACTTTTGGTTTAGGTGTAAAATATAGTGTGTTTAGCATTGATATGAGTTACCTAACACCACTTACGCAACGTAACCCACTACAAAACACATTACGATTTAGTTTGTTGTTTGATTTTTCTGCGTTTAAAGCACAAAATGCAGCAAACCCTCCTGCAGATGCCGGAGTAGCTAAATAATTAAAAAGTTATTAAATAAAAAAGCCGTTCTGTTTTCAGAACGGCTTTTTTATTTAAACTTTGTTTAGTTTTAGTCTTTAGAAAACTCCGCACTTCCTCTAACAACAACATCTTCGCTTAACATAGTACCAGGCATATTTGCACCAACACCAAACATAGAACGATTTACTGTGCCGTTTACTTTAACACCTACTACCGTTTTTTTGCTCATAGGGTTAACACCACTTCTAATCATAGCTTCAAAACTAACTGTTTTGGTTACACCATGCATAGTCATATCACCAATAATGGTGTATTTATTACCAGTAACTTTTTTTACAGTTTTACTTTTAAAAGTAAGTGTAGAAAATTTAGCTACATCAAAAAAGTCAGCTGATTTTAAATGTCCATCGCGTTTTTCGTTGTCGGTGTTAATACTGTTTACATCTGCAGTGAAATCAAAAGTAGCATCCGAAAAATCTTCTTTAGAAGATGTAAATTTTGAATCGAATGTTTTAAAAGATCCATCTATATCAGAAATAGATAAATGCGTAATGGTAAACCCAACTGAAGAGTGAGCTTTATCCATAGTGTAATTGCCTTGTGCTACTGACGTAAATGAAAACATAAGAGCTGCTGCTACAGATGCAAGAATGGTGATTTTTTTCATTGTTTTTTGGTTTTTTGGTTATTATTAATTGTGTTCTATTTTTTATGCTTGTTTTACAAATTCTATATTACTGTGCAATGATACATCATTACTAACTACTAAACCACCCGTTTCGGTAACTGTACCAAAGCTTATACCAAAATCCTGACGGTTTATTTTTCCATTTATTGAAAAACCTGCACGTGTGTTACCCCATGGGTCTTTAGCTATACCACCAAACTCCACATCTAACACAACAGGTTTAGTAACACCTTTAATGCTAAAGTTGCCGTGCAATTTATAATTTTCAGTAGTTACTTTTTCAAGTTTCGAGCCTTCAAATTTTATTTGCGGATGATTAGCCGCATCAAAAAAATCGCCTGTTTTCAGGTGTCCGTCTCTTTGCTCGTTATTTGTGGTGATAGAATCTATATCGGCAGAAAAATTAATTTTAGCCGTTGTAAAATCGTCACCATTGGTTTCAACCGAGGCATCAAATTTTTTGAAAGACCCGGTTACAGTTGATATCATTAAGTGCTTTACTTTAAATTGCACTTCTGAGTGTGTGGCATCTAAAGCCCATTTAGTTGTTGACATATTATTTTGTTTTTATTTAAGGCAAATGTATGTACATTAACTATACTTTTGTAACCGATATACTAAAGGATACCGATATACTTTTGTAAACCTACACTAAAATTAGGTTAAACAGAGTACCTTTGTGTATTATTTAATTCTTAAATAATTATAAAGATGGCTAAAAATTTCCTAGAAAACCCAAGTAAGCTAAGCAGCACCGAGTGCTCTAAAAGCTTGCTACCTGTACAAGATGCTTTATATATTTTAAGCGGAAAATGGAAAATACCGATTATAATTGCTTTAATACATGGCAACAAACGCTTTAAAGAACTGCACCGCGAAATTACAGGCATTACAGCCAAAATGCTTTCTAAAGAATTAAAGGAGTTAGAAGTAAACACTTTGGTTACACGTACGGTTTACGATACTATTCCTGTAAGTGTAGAGTATGAGCTTACTGCTTATGGCACTACGTTAGATGAAGTTATTATGGCTTTACGCGATTGGGGATTAAAACATCGCCAAAAAATTAAAGAAAGAAAATAAGATTCAACGACTTTTTATTCCAGCGATAATGCCTTTTATAGAGTGTACATTAAGTGGTAGTTCTAAAAAAACATGCATCATGCTTAATAAAAAAAGCACCATAAATCCTAAACGGAAATCTACATAATAAAAAATAACGGATACAACCCAAAGAATTGCAATTACCCCTAACCTAGTTGTAGAAACATCGTGCCATTTAATAACCGATGTTTTAGAAAACCAATTTAAGTAATGGTATGTGTAAGCAAATGCTATAAAACGCTGGACAGCAATAAGTGCAGGCATTTCAAAAATGTCGTTACCATTTCTATCAAAATTAATATTAAATAAACCTGCTAATGATTGGTTTAGAATACTAAAATATTTATGCACATAGCCCTTTTCTGTTACCGAAAGTATCTCTGTGTTTGGTACATGAATAAAAGCAAAACTTACTGCACAAGCTATAAATACGGCTAATGAAATAAAAGCTGTAACGCTTTTATTTTTAAGCGCACCTTGTAAAACAAATAAGCCCGTAAATAAAAACACATGTATTATAGTTGGCAAAAAAATACCAAAAGCTAAAATTAAAAACACAATTCTATCTGCCTTAATAACTAAAGCCAAAATTAAAACAAGTGTTGAAATAAGTAATGACACACCATTTTTACCAGAGAAAACCAAACACAATGTATAAACTACCACGCAAATAATTAAGCTTACTGAATAGTATCTTAAAACCGATTTTTCATTAAATATAGCAACGGTAAGTAATGTGGCTATAACTACATAAGGCCATATTTGTGTTTTTTGCTTGATGAAAAAATTTCGTTTGTCAAGCCAGGAAATTTCCGTTAGATAGTGCAGAGGGCCTAACACAGCATACACAAACAAAAACAACTTAAATGGGATAACAAATGCTATACCTGTGCTTAATAACATTAAAGCTATGTTGGCAAGGTTTATGCTTTTATCAGTTGTTGTTATTTTTTGCAACAAACTCATTGCACTAATTTCATTTCATTTAATAAGTAACCTGCACCCGCATATTTATCAATTACAAATAAAGTGTAGCGCACATCTAAAGTAATATTACGACAAATATTTGGGTTGTACATAATGTCACTCATAGTTCCTTCCCACACTCTATCGTAATTAGTGCCAATTAACTCTCCCTTTGCATTTAGCACCGGGCTGCCACTATTACCACCCGTTGTATGATTTGTGGCTATAAACGACATATGTAATGTACCATCTTTATCAGCATATTTTCCATAATCTTTTTTGTTGTATAAATTTTTCATTTTAGGGAAGACAATAAACTCATCATCGTTAGGGTTTTCTTTTTCCATCATGCCATCCAACGTTGTATAATAAGTGTAATCTACACCATCTCTAGGCTTATAACTTTTTACCTTTCCGTAGGTTAATCGCAAAGTTGAGTTTGCATCAGGATAAAACTTTTTATCCTTATAAATTTTTGTAAGCTTATCTATATATTGTTTGTACAGTGTATTTAACTGCGCATCAATAGCAACATATTGCGGAATTACATTTGTGTTATAGTAGGCCGCTATACTTTTCCATAGCTTGTAAACCAAATCATTTTCTATATCTGTTACCGAAGAATTTTTTAGCGCGTTTAAATATTTTTCTTTATTAGTAAAAATGCACTCGTTATAAATTTTATCGGTAATAACATCGTATTTGTTTTGATAAACACTAAGTAAAGAATCGAGTGCAGGCACACGTAATTTTTTTTCTACACCTTGCACATACATCTCCAACATAGCTTTGCAAATAGTTTTATCCATAGCCTTATTGTATGTTTTATACGATTTATCCATCGCATCAATGGTTTTGGTAAATTCTTTTTGTTTTTCTTCATCTGTTTTGCCTTTTAAGGAAGCTACAAATTTTTCTGCTGAACGGGCTGCTACCATGGCATTAATGCCCAACAAGCATTCGCTATAATAATCCATTTGTTTTTGATACACACGGTAGTTTGCATATAACGCGTGGAAATTGGTAAACACTTTATTAAATTTTTCTTTCTCAGCCGGATCGGACGAAAGCAGTTCCAAAAATTTTTTTTCGAATTCAATTTTTTTATTTACTGCGTCAAACTTTTTTAAACCTTGCATTTCGCCCATCCATTTTTTCCAGTAATTAGCAATTGATGCATAGTTAGAAGCATAAGCAATTCTTGTTGTATCATTTGCTTTCATAAACTGGTTCATGATGCCTAATTTTTTTTCGCGCAAGGCAACTTTGGTAGGGTCACTTTCATTCATTGTCATATCAATAGCATCGCTAAAAAGATACTCTTGTGTGCGCCCCGGAAAGCCATACACCATGGTAAAATCACCTTCATTAACCCCTTTCATAGAAATGGTTAATGATTTTTTTGGTTTATATGGAACGTTATCTGCGGCAAACTCTGTCGGTTCGTTATTTTTATCGGCATAAATTCTAAATATGGAGAAGTCGCCCGTATGGCGAGGCCACATCCAATTATCAGTATCTCCACCAAACTTGCCAATAAATGATGGTGGCGCACCTACTAAACGCACATCTTTAAAGGTTTGTGTCATAAATAAAATAAATTGATTACCATAAAAAAAAGGTTTTATAAAAGCTTCATACTTTGTACCTTTTATAGCATCGGCGGTAATTTGTTTTATGTTTTTTTGTTGAAGTGCATCTAAGTCTTTTTCGGTAAGGTTAGCTGTAGTACCCACATTTACTTGCGCTGTCATATCTTCAATGCGTACAATAATAGTGGCGGTTAAACCCGGGTTGGTAAGTTCTTCGCTACCATTCATAGCCCAAAAACCATTGGTTAAATAATCTTTATCAACGCTGCTATGCGCTGCAATAGCAGAAAATCCGCAATGGTGATTAGTTAAAATCAATCCTTTATCAGAAATTATTTCGGCAGTGCAGCCTCCGCCAAATTGTACAATGGCATCTTTTAATGATGTGTTATTTACGTCGTAAATGTCTTTTGCAGAAAGCTTACAACCATTTTTTTTCATATCTTTTTCATTAAGCTGTTGCAATAAAAAAGGCAACCACATGCCTTCATCTGCTACAGCTTTAAAACAAGATGATACAATTATCAGGGCAAGGAAAAATTTCTTCATAAATAAAAAATTAAATGAGTGCTAAAATAGTAAAATTGTATGAGTAAGTTCATTTAAGAGCTACGGCATTTATAAAGAGAAAAGTAACGAAATTAATCGATACGCTTAAGCGGGAAGTCTCTGGTAGGCGTAAGCACTAAAGGGAATTTTTCGATTTTTACAGAACTGCTATCTAAACCAAAAGCGCGCGATTCGCCAACACTAAACTTACGTAAGAAGAAGTAAATGTCTAAAATAATACGCTCTCTCCAAGGCAAATCATTATCGTACGAAAGGAATTTTTCAGTAAGTACAAATTTAAAATCGCCTATTACATTGTTTCGGTTAAGCGATTCGTAACGACTGGTTATATCAACTTCATTTGCTTTAACTAAATCCTGCACCACTTTTCTAAACATTAAATTAATTTTTGGAGCAACCCTAAAACCTAATTTAAAATCAACACGTATAACATCATCTTTCATTATTTCGTGTACACGGTACTCCATTCGGTAAGGTTCATCAACTACATCAACGTGCACAAACCAATATAAATCAGCACGTTTTGGGCGTTTTTGTAGGATAGAATAAATAACTTTTGACTCTATTTCATCATAATGCCCTGCACTGGTTAAATAAACCAAGTGGGTGGCATACTTTGGAATGGTTAAATCTCGGCTTAACTCTGCCAGTACATGTTTGTACTTATCTACTTTCACAAATTCAGTATAACGACCTCCAATTTTTTTAGCTGCATGCCACACAGCCATTATAGAAATTAAAACAGAAGCAATAAATAATGTTACGTACCCGCCATGCATAAATTTAGCCAGATTGGCATATAAAAAACTAAGTTCGATAAGCATGTAAACACTAATTACCATTATTGCTAAAAAGTGATTGTACTTTTTCATCCACATATAGTGGAAGAGCAAGAGGGTTGTCATAAGCATACAGACTATAATAGACAAACCATATGCAGCATCCATATTAGAAGATTCTCTAAACTTAAGCACTATCATTATACAACCTGCCAACAATAACCAGTTGATAGATGGAATATAAAGCTGTCCGCGCAATTCAGTAGGATATTTTACCAAAGCCTTTGGCCAAAGATTTAAACGCATGGCTTCGTTAATTAATGTGTATGCGCCACTAATTAAAGCCTGCGAAGCAATTACGGCAGATACAGTTGCAATAACAATACCGATAGGCAGAAATTTTTCGGGCATTATTAAATAAAATGGATTGATAGATGCACCACCAATTTCTGCTAATGTTTGTCCGCTATGTTTAATTAAAAAAGCTCCTTGTCCAAAATAATTAAGTACCAACATACTTTTTACAAACACCCAGCTTACGCGAATGTTGTTGCGACCGCAATGCCCCATATCGGAATAAAGCGCCTCTGCCCCCGTTGTACAAAGAAACACCGCGCCTAAAACAAAAAAGCCTTCTTTATGAATAGATAATAAATGAATGGCATAATATGGGTTAAAAGCTTTTAGCACACTTATATTAGTAACAAGTTGCATTAACCCTAATGTACCTAACATTAAAAACCAAGTAAGCATCATGGGCCCAAAAAAACGACCTAAAAATTTTGTTCCGAATTGTTGTATGGAAAATAATCCTATTAAAATGCCAATAACAATGGGTACCGTATTTATTTCTGGTTTAAAAGCCCTCAAGCCCTCAACAGCAGATGCTATAGATATGGGCGGTGTAATAATGCCATCAGCCAACAAAGCACTTCCGCCAATAATAGCAGGGGCAATTAACCATTTAATTTTAAAACGACGTACTAATGCGTAAAGGGCAAAAATTCCTCCTTCACCTTTGTTATCAGCTTTAAGGGTTAAAAAAACATATTTTATGGTTGTTTGTAAAGTTAGTGTCCAAAAAATACAGGATATACCACCTAATATAATATCTGTTTGAATAACATCGTTGCCAATAATGGCATTCATTACATACAGTGGAGATGTACCAATATCGCCGTAAATAATGCCTAAAGTAACTAAAAGACCACCGAGTGAAACTTTGTTGATGTGGTCGGTATGGGTGGTGCTCACAGCGGAGTTAATTTTTCAGGCACAAATGTAAAATAAAAAAACACGCCGCATGTTTAAATTAGCTGAATTATTTTAGTCGACACATAAACCATATTTATTTACTATTGAATGAAAATAAAAAACCCCTGCCAAAAATGGCAAGGGGTCTTAAAAATATAGAGTGCTAGTTACTTAGCCACAGTAAATCTATCAGTATGTAAAACGCCACCATTAGCATCTTTTACATGATAAAAATACATTCCGCTACTCATATTGTTAGCATCAATTTGTGTTCTTTCATTTTCAATTGTAAAAGATTGAACTAAAACTCCAGTAATGTTATAAACTTCTACTTTTTTAGCTTTAGTATCTTTAATAACAAAGTTTAACTCTGATTTAGCAGGATTAGGGAACATTACATAATCGCTGTAAGTGTAAATAGTTTGGATACCCACACCCGCATTAATAGCGATAGCATCAATGTATACTTTAGAACCAAGAACAGGACGTCCTACGATACCTGTACCCGATACAACACCAGAGTCACTAGATACAATTTCGATGTTAATGCTATCTGAATTTACCTGAGTAGCATATTGAAAAGGAACAGTAACTGTAGTCCAAGTGCTAACAGTTCCTGCAAAAGCATAAAATGCTTGACCAGTAACATTAGTTGCTGCAGAAAGAGTTACAAGTATAGACCCAGTATCGCCAGTTGCAACAGCAGATTTATATTGAAAAGATAAAGATGTAGGTTGTCCAACATATGGAACAAATTGAAAAGCTACACCCGCTTTTGTAGGTATACCATAATTAGGACAAGCAGTACAACTTACCGTAGTTAATAGTAAAGACGAATTACCAGTACCAGGGCTTGTTGTATATTGTGTTGC
>Ga0206883_1097_pt1 | contig 14136 bp, 11 predicted proteins | sample Alteio_BWOrgCont_2_FD_152910 | JGI IMG/M metagenome (GOLD analysis project Ga0206883, IMG submission 152910) | Enriched cells from forest soil in Barre Woods Harvard Forest LTER site, Petersham, Massachusetts, United States -... | ecosystem: Environmental > Terrestrial > Soil > Temperate forest > O... | reverse complement strand
GAGCTGCGCAGGGCAAGGAGGTAACCCGCGTAACAGACCGCCGCCAGGAGCGCCAACACCACACCGGTGCGATAGAGCGGCGACAGATGGGTCCAGTCCGCGCCCACCAGCAGTGCGAGGCCGGCCAGGGCCAGCAGGATGGCGAGCCACTGGGACACGGTGAAGCGCTCGTGCAGGAACAGCACGCCCACACCCGCCAGCACGAACACCTGGAAGTTGGCGAGGAGCGTGGCGACGCCCGGACCCACGTACAGGATGCTGCGGTGCCAGAGGAAAAGATCCAGGGCGAACAGCGCCGCCGCCAGCAACAGCACCAGGAAGGCCCGGGGCTTGAACGCGAGGCGCTCGCGGCGGAAGAGCATGACGCCGAGCAGGATGAGGCCGCCGAAGAACACGCGGTAGAACCCGCTGGCGGTGGGTGGCACATGCACCAGCTTCACGAACACCGCCGAGAAGCTGATCATGACGGTGCCGATCACGAGTTCCAACATCTACCTGCTCCCCAAAACGCGACGCCCGCGCATCGGCGCGGGCGCTAATGATACCTGCGGGCAAGCTTCAGTGGGTCAGGGCTGCCTCTAATTCTGCGAACGTGGAAGCGATGCCACTGGTATCGACCGGCATGCCGAGCTGCCGGCTGATGCGGGTGGCAGAGAAGATGCCGCGGATGACGGCACCCTCGCGGGTGCGCTCCACCACCAGGGCATGCTGGCGGCCGCTGCGCTTCAGGGTCTGGATGACGTCGCCGATGCGCGCGTCTTCCACGTCGTGCAGGGCGAGGGTCTCGAGGCGGCCGAGCGGCGTCATGATGTCCCGCACCCGGATCTCCGCATGGGTGATGTCGAGCTCGCGCTGCACACGCAGCGGACGCTCGCCGTGGATGTCGTTGAGGGTGACCAGCCCCAGGAGCTCCCGATCCGCCTGCTGCACGAACAGGAGCCGCACCTGGGCATGCTTCATGCGCTCTTCGGCCTTGTGCAGACTCGCCTCCGGCTCGATGGCGGCGGGTGTGACGCGGGTGAGATCCGTCATGGCCTCGAGGGCGGGGCTCATGGGCGTGAGGTCGGCGTGGGTCTCGTTGCCGGAACGGACCAAGTGGGTACCGCTGGGCGCGAGGCTCAGGAGCAAAGGCCGATAGGGAAGACTCATGGCGCCCTCCTCTTGCCGCCCTGGCGGCATCAACGCAATACGAAGCGAGAGATCACAGACTCGCTCTGATTATAGCTCCGCCCACATGCGCATGAGGTTGGCTCTGACTTTAGATAATTTCATGGCTTCATGTGCCCCAGACGACACACTTCTGGCCCATTTGGCGGCCTGGGACAGCTCAAGAAGTATCTCGCGCCGGGCTTCTTCGCGCACGAAGCTCTGGGCCCAGATGACAGCCGCATGGCGGCTGCCCCGTGTGACGGGCATGACCCGGTGGATGGTGGTGGAGCTATAGACCACGGCGCCGCCTATGGGGAGCTTCACGCGGTTGGCTTCGCCGTCGCTGTTGATGACGAGTTCGCCGCCGTCGTATTCGCCGGGGTCGTTCAGGAACACGGTGATGGAGACGTCGGCGCGCATGGGCTCGCCACCGCCCATGATGGCGTTGTCCACGTGGCCGCCGTATTCCATGCCGGTGTCGTAGCGGTTGAACATGGCCGGCAGCACGCGCCGCGGCAGCACCCACTGGGTGAACAAGTCGTTCTTGAGCAGCGCGAGGGTGATCATCTTGCGGGCTTCTTCGAGTATCTGGTCCTGCCCCGTGGCCTGCAGGTTGTTCTTGACGTCGCGCACGGCGTCGCCCGCGGTGGCGCGGCCATCGGTGTACGCGGCTTTGGTGGCGATCTCGCGGATGCGCGTGGCATCCGCGGCGCTCAGGAGGCCTTCGATCTTGAGAAGCATGTGAGTTTCCTTATTTACCCCAGCACATGAGACCCGCTCATGCGTGTGCCTGTCAATACGCGCAAGCCGCGGAATGCGGCCGAACATGCGGGCATGCTACAATCTTAGGCCTGCATTTCCCGGCGATTCCAGCGGTTATCCTCGTGGCCTCGAAAAAGATAAGCATCACCAACGTGCACCTCGACCTCGGCGCCGGACGGCGCGGCACGGACATGGGCTCTTCCGCCATGCACGTGGCGGGCGTGGTGCCCGCGCTCAAGAAGATCGGCCATGAAGTGGTCGGCATGCACAACATCGGCCAGGTCTCCATGGAAGCCGCGGAGATCGGTGAGAAGAACGCCCGCTACCTCGGCGTGATCAGCGAGGTCTGCCGCGACCTGGCGGACACCGTGGAAGCCAACATGGCCGCCGGCGAATTCCCGCTGGTGCTGGGCGGGGACCACTCCCAGGCCATCGGCACCATCAGCGGCATGGCGCGGCACCTGCGCCGCCAAGGCAAGGACCTAGGGGTCTTCTGGTGCGATGCCCACACGGACATGAACACGCCGGACACTAGCCCCTCGGGCAACATCCACGGCATGCCGCTCTCGGTGCTGCTGGGCAAGGGCCTGAAGGAACTCACGGACATCAGCGGCGGCGCCCCGGCGCTCAAGCCCGAGAACGTGGTGATATTCGGCGTGCGCCAGGTGGACGGCAAGGAAGCGAAGGTGGTGAAGGAACTGGGCGTGCGCGTGTACACCATGAGCGAGATCGACGCCCGCGGCGCCAGCGCCTGCCTGGAAGAGGCCATGGAGATCCTGGGCCGCGCCAGTGGCGGCATCCACCTCTCCTACGACCTGGACGGCTCGGACCCCTCCGTGGCGCCCGGCGTGGGCACCCCGGTGCCCGGCGGCCTCAACTTCCGCGAATCGCACCTGGTGTGCGAGGTGGTGGCGAAGACCGGCAAGCTGGTGGGCATGGAAGTGGTGGAGCTTAATCCCACCATGGATAGCGAGAACAAGACGGGCAAGTTTGCCGTCTGGCTTGTACAGTCAGCATTGGGCCGCACGATCCTTTAAGAGAGTCTTCCATGGGCAAGCGCGTCAAAGAGTTCAACGAATTCCGTACCCGCATGAACGAGCGCATCCTCGCCGAGGACAACCGCGTGATCAAGCGGGTGTTCTCGGTGGACAGCCTGACCTATCAGGAAGGCGCCCTGCCGAAGAAGACCAAGGAACTGCTGGGGCTCTCCACTTCCATGGTGCTGCGCTGCGACGACTGCGTGTCGTACCACATCGGGCAGTGCCTGGAATCGGGCTGCAGCAAGGATGAGATAGTCGAAGCGATGAGCGTGGCGCTGGTGGTGGGCGGGACGATCGTCATACCCCACATGCGGAGAGCCATCGATTTCTTGGACGAGATGCTGGCCGAACCGGCCGGCTGAAAACTACTTCTTGGTCGCCGCGACCGGAGCCGCCTTGGTGGGCGCCGGCGGCGGCAGCGTCTTCACGATGGCCATGAACCGCTCCTCACCTTCCGCCTGGTTCCCGTACTTGTCCATGTGCCCCGCCGCCATGGCGGCGGACAGGGCCGCGATGCGGTCCGCCGGCGAAGGATGGGTAGCGAGCAGGAGCTGCATGCTGCCGCTCGCCGGGTCCACGCCCTGCAAGGTCTGGAGCACGGCGAGCAGGCCGTAAGGGTCATAGCCCGCCCGGGCGGCCAGCACCACGCCGTAACGGTCCGCGTCGAACTCATCGTCCTTGTCCAGGCCCTTCGAGTACAGGTTGCGGGTGGCGTTGGAGACCTTGTCCATGAGCTGCTGGTCGAGGTTGCTGTTGTAGCCCTTCTCGGCCAGACCCACCTGGGCCGCCTGGCCCGCCACGTCCATGCGCGCGGCGCGCTGCAGTTCCTTCAGATGATGCTTCAGGATCACGTGGGTGATCTCGTGGCCCAGGACGCCGGCGAGCTCCGCTTCGTTGTGCATGTGCCGCAGGAGGCCACGGGTGATGAACACGTAGCCGCCGGGGGCGGCGAAGGCATCGATGTCGTCCGAGTCCACCACGGCGAAGTGCCAGGGCAGGTTCGGCCGGTCACCCTGCAGCGCCACCCACAGGCCCACCTTGTTCACGTAGTCCTGCACGTTGGTCTGGGTGATGGGCTTGGATGCGCCGAGCAACGTGGCCGCGGCATCGGCGCCGATCTGCTCTTCCTGCTGCTCATCCACGGGCGTGACGGCCTGCTTGATGCTGCTGAACAGGCCGCTGATGTCTATGCTGCTGGCCGCGGTGGGCAGCCCAAGGGCCAGGAATCCCGCTGCGAGATATACGGCGCGGCGGTTCATGGTTTCACCTTCGGCAGGGAGTCCACTTGCACGGCTTTCGCCGGCAGCTGGTTGGCGAACTCCTTGGCATCGGCGGGTTTCGCGGTCCACTGGGCGAGCTCGGTGACGGCCGCCGGATCCGGCTTGGCGTTGGCGATGTCGCCGGTGTTGAGGCCGCGCACGCCGGTGGTGGCGGTGGTGCCGCTGGCGCCGGAGCGGCCGCTCTCGAACAGGCTGAAGAAACCGGAACTGCTGGACTTGGCCGGGGCGGTGGTGCCGGCGGCGCCGCCGCCGTTGAGCCTGAGGTTGGTCATGGGCACCCAGCCCGATTGGCCGCTGGCGAGCCGCACGTTATACCAGCCGCCCTGGCGCGAGATGATGGTGAGGTTGGTGTTCACCGGCACGCTGCCGATGACGTTGGCATCCGAATAGGGGCCATCGTTCAGATTGCCGGCCACCACCGTCTGGGCGGTGCCGCCGGAATCGGCCTGCACTACTCCGAGGGTCAGGAGCAGCAACACGCCCATGAACAGTGCACGTCTCATGTCTTCTCCAGCGGCTCGAAGAGTTCCACGGGCTCGGCCCGGCCCTTCACTTTATAAGTGCCGCGGGCCACGAAGTCAAAGGCATCGCCGCAACGCTCGCGGGTGGCGGCAGACACCAGCACCCGGGCGATGCCCTTGGTCTGGCCTTCGATGCGGGAAGCCAGGTTCACGGTGTCGCCGATGGCGGTGTAATCCAGCTTGTTCTCGGAACCCATGAAGCCCACCACCGCCTGCCCCGTGTGGATGCCGATGCCGATGTCGAAGACTTCGGCGAGATCACCCAAGTCCTTGCGGAACTCCAGCAATACCTTGCTCATCTCCAGGGCCGCGGCGGTGGCGTGCTTGGCCTGGTCCGCATCCGGCAGCGGCGCGCCCCAGAAGGCCATGATGCAATCGCCGATGAACTTGTCCACGGTGCCGCCGTGGCGGAACACCACGTCCACCTGCAGGGTGAAATAGCGGTTGAGTATCTGCACCACCTGTTCGGGGGTGCGGCTCTCGGAGAGGGTGGTGAAACCGCGGATGTCCGAGAACAGCAGCGTGACTTCGCGGCTCTTGGCGCCCTCATCCAGCAGGTTGCGCTGATGCTTGACGAGATCCGCCACCACGCGGGGATCGAGGAAGCGGCCGAACATGCCGATGGCCACCTGCCGTTCGCGCCGCTCGCGCAGGTATTCGGCCAGGGCCATGCTGACGAAGAACAGCCACGCGAAGATCAGGGGCTGCATCACGGGCATGAGCCAGCGCAGCTGCAGCAGGAAGTAGGCGCAGCCGATGACGACGGGCGTGGCGATAAGCAAGGCGATGCCGGTGAAGAACGGGCCGCGGCCCCGGGCGAACAGCGCCGCGAGCCCGAGCACCAGGACCAGCGCCAGGAGCGCGCCGCTCCAGGGTGGGCTGCGGCGCAGCCAGTCGCCGTCCTGGATGTTGGCGAGGGCCGTGGCGAGCACGTCCACGCCGGAATAGGAAGCCGAGAGCGGCGTCGGGTGAGCATCGCCCAGGCCCGCGGCGTTGCTGCCGATGATGACGATCTTGTCCTTGAACTCGCCGGCCGGGCGCTGGGAGAGGCGCCGCTGCATGTCGCTGTAGAGATCGAAGAAGGAGACGTGGGGGATACCGCCCGCGATGCCGCGCCAGTTGAGCACGAAGGAATCGCCGGGCGGCACGGGATAACCCAGACCTTCCGCCACCTTCGTCGGCAGCGACGGGATGCGCCAGCCATAGGCAGAGTAATAGTTGTAGTAACGCCGGCCCACCTTGTCCGCGTCCTGCAGGAAATTGATGATGCCCACGCGGCCGGTGATGGCGAGCTCGGGCAGGGGGAACAGGATGGCAGCGCGGGCTTCGGGGTCGGCGCCGGGTCCGGCCTCGAAGCCGAACTGGGGCGGGTATTCCTTGAGTTGGGCGGCCTTGTTGTCGTCGGCGCCCTCGAGGCGCGCGATGGGGAAGAACACTTTCGGGTTGGGGGCGGCGGTCTCGATCAGGTAACGGTCGTTCTCGGGACGCAGGTTGTCCGGATCCACCATGTAGATGTCGAACACCACGGCCTTAGGGCTTTGCTTCATGAGGCCGTTCAGCATGTCCGCATACATGGAGCGCGGCCAGGGCCAGCTGATGCCCATGGCTTTCTGGGCGGCGAGCAGGCTGGGATCGTCCACGTCCACCACCACCACGTCCGGGCTCGGGGTGCGGGTGGCGGAATGGATGCGCACCAGGGAATCCTGCAGCGGATGCTCGATGGGCGTGATGCCGCCCAGGAGGAAGAAGTCCACGAGGATGAGGACCACGAACAGCGCCAGCAGCAGCGGTCGGCCCTTGAACTCACGCTTGGCCATGGAACCCCTCCCCTGATATCCCCCTTAGATACTACCAGCGATGGTAAGCCGGATGACCTTCCTTGACCGCTACGAAGGTGCCTTTGCAGGTATCGCAGAGCTTGCCGCCGGCCCACAGCTCCCCTTCTATCACCGCCCGGTCCTCGGTGGAGGACAGCACCCGGGCCTTGAGGGTGATGGGGCCGTCGGTGGGAGTGGGCCGCTTCAGGACGATGGAGTACTCGGCGGTGACGGTGCAGGGCGGGCTCACGGCGCCGGCTTTCTGCATGAGATGCCAGGCGGCGGTCCAGTTGCAATGGCAGTCCAGCAGGGAACCGATGATGCCGCCGTTGAGCACACCGGGGAAGGCTTCGTGATGGGGCTCGGCGCGCCACTCGGCCACCACTTCCTGGCCTTGCACGAAACTGCGCACATGCAAGCCCTTGGTGTTCGCCGGGCCGCAGCCGAAGCAGGCGTTGTGCGGAGCGTAGGTCTCCTGCAGGGATTTAGCGGTCATGTTCATCACCTCTATAAAAGAACCTCAAAGCGTAGCGAGCGAAGGCAGGGCTAGGCGCGCAAGGCGAGCAGGAGGGAGCGTACTCTTGATGTACGTGACCGACTGCGAGTCCGAAGCGCAACAACGCCATGCCGAGCGCAGCAGCTTTGAGGATAACCTAAACCTTCGGAAGATGTAGTTCGGCCAACATGCAGCGGACCGATCCGCCTGAGCAATCTTCGATCGTATCTATAGACACGGCGAGGATGCGCGCGTGTTTCTCCAGTGCCGTGCGCTGACCCGGGTTGAGGGCGCGTTCGGCCCGGGCGGACATGACGAGCACGCTGCGGCCGCCGCGACCGGTCAACTCGAGCATGTTCCCGGCGAAGGCTTCCACCTGGTAAGGACTGATGGCGATCACTTCGTGGCCCGTGTCCGTGAGGCGCTGCTTGACGCGCTCCCGGGCCGCCGGGTCCACGATGCTGTCCAGGCACACCACCGCGAAGCGGCTGCCGATGCAGAACATGACGTTGGTGTGGTAGATGGGCCGGCCCTTGGGATCCCGGGCGTGGAAGGCCAGCGCTTCATAGCCCGCGCGGTGGGACCACTCCTCGAGCATGCGCTTGTCGGTGCGCGGCGAGAGGCAGGCGTAGGCCACCTTGTTCGCCCGGTCCAGCACCAGGCTGCCGGTGCCTTCCAGGTAGCGGCCGTCCAGCTCCGCGTGGGACAGGTCCCGCACTTCCTCGAGCTTGTAACCACGCTCCACCTTGAGCGCTTCCAATATATCGCTGCGCCGTTCCCAGCGGCGGTTCACCGCCAGCAAGGGATAGAGCCAGGCGCTGCCATCCGCATGGAAGCTCACCCAGTTGTTGGGGAATACGGCGTCGGGAGTCACGGGCTCGGCCCGATCCTCGAACACTTCCACCTGCACGCCGGCGGCCAGGAGAGCCGCCGCCAGCGCGTCGAACTCCGCGGCAGCGCGCGCCTGCACCCCGGCACCGGTCTCGGTGCTCTTCTGGAAGCTGTTGGAGAGGGCGGTCTCCGGATTGGCGCCGAAGTTGGCCGGCCGGATCATGAGCACGGCGGGAGCGGCCTGGGTTTCCGGGACGGCATTCATGGGGCGAGACTTGAGGTCCGCTAGGTGAAGGCCCGGAATCTTAACCCAAACACTGCCGGGCGTATGCGAGACAGCTTCGGATGCTAAAGTATCCGGCGTTCTCAAGGGCTTTTCGACGGAGCAGACGGCATGGCGGGTTTGACGCCTGGAGACCGCATACCGGATTTCGCACGGCCGGACCCGGCCGGGAAACCGGTCATGTTCTATGACCTGCATCTGGGTCAGCCCATGGCGCTGTTCGTCTGCGGTCGCGCGGACGCAGCCGAGACCCGCGCTGCCTTGGCAGCTCTCGCCGCCGGCGACACGGCATGGGGCAAGGTCACCCGGGTGGCGCTGGCCTTAGGTACCCCCGCCGCCTGCGCCGCCCTCTCCGATGAACTCAAACTCGGGTTCCCACTGCTGGCGGACGATGGCGCGTTGAGCCGGCATCTCTTGGGCGGGGATGCGGCCGGCATGACCGCCTTCGTGCTGGATGAGAACCTGCGCATCACCGAACGCCTGCAGGCGAGTGGTGACTACACCACATTCACCAAACAGGTGGCCGCCATCTACGCCGCGCGGCCTGAAGCTGCGGCACATACCCATCGCCAGCAGGCGCCAGTGCTGTTCATCCCGCGGGTGCTGGATGCGGCAGCCTGCGACGGGTTGATCGCCCACTTCGAGGAGACCGGTGGCACGCCGTCAGGAACTGCCTATATAGATGGCGACAAGGCCCTCTGGAAACCGGACCCTGCCGTGAAGATGCGCCGCGACGTGTATCTCAATGAGGGCATCTGGCTGGACCGCGTGAAGGAAGCCCTGGTGCGCCGCGTGCTGCCCGAGATCCAGCGCTGCTTCAACTTCCAGGTGAGCCAACACGAAGTGTTCAAGCTCATCCGTTACGACGCGGACGCGGGCTACTTCCGCCCCCACCGGGACAACGAATCCCGGGACACCCGGCACCGGCGCTTCGCCATGACCTTGAACCTGAACACCGGCGCCTATGAAGGCGGCCAGCTGCATTTCCCGGAGTTCGGCCCGGACCTGTACGAGCCCGAACGGGGCGGCGCCGCGATCTTCTCCTGCTCGCTCTTGCATGAAGCGATGCCCGTGACCCGCGGCCACCGTTACGCGGTGCTGGGCTTCTTCTTCAGCGATGCCCAGAGCATCGCGCCCGTGGAATACCGGTCGGCCGGTGGCTGAACCATGGAGACCTTCCGCTATGGCGCGGCCCCGTCCCAGCTGGGCGATCTGCATCTGCCCAAGGTCCCGCGCCCACCGGTGATCTGCCTCCTGCACGGCGGCTTCTGGCGCCTGCCCTATGCCCGCGACCAGTACACGCCCATCGCTGAAGACCTGACGAACCGCGGTTACGCCGCCTGGAACCTGGAATACCGGCGCATCGGTGAGGCCGGCGGCGGCTGGCCCAACACCATTCAGGATGCGGCGGACGGCATCGATCATCTGGCGACGCTCAAGGCCGAGGGCGCGGATCTCGACCTGAGCTCCGTTGTGACCATCGGCCATTCCGCCGGCGGGCATCTCGCGCTCTGGGCCGCGGGCCCGCGACGGCTCACGCCGGAAGCGCCAGCGCCGCGGGTGCGGATCATGGCGGCCGTGGGACAGGCACCTGCCGCGGACCTGAAACGCATCTATGAGCTCGGCTGCTCCAACCGGGTGGCGCCGGAATTGACCGGTGGTACACCCTCGCAATTCCCGGAACGCTATGCCGCCGCTTCACCCCGGGCGCTCCTGCCCCTGAGCGTGCCGCAGCTGGTAGTGCACGGCAGCGACGACGACACAGTGCCGGTGGCCATGGGCCGCGAGTACGTGGCGGCCGCCCGCAAAGCCGGTGACCAGGCTGAATTCATCGAGTTTCCCGGCATGGGGCATTTCGAGCATCTGGATCCGAAGGGTCCCGCATGGGCCGCGGTCACCGATTGGCTGGAGCGGCTGTTCGCCGCCTGAGTTGAGTGCGAAGAAGGGACTGGAGAAATGGAGTAGCCGCCATCCCTGGCACAGCACGTGAGTTCTTAGACCACCGGCCCGACCGTCCGGGTCGGGCGTTCGCGAGGCCGCCAAAGAAAAACCCCGTCATGTTTTCACATGACGGGGTTTTATATATAGAGCCTGGCGATGTCCTACTTTCGCATGAGGAGACCTCAAACTAGCATCGGCGCTGAGCAGTTTAACTTCCGAGTTCGGGATGGGATCGGGTGGTTCCCACTCGCTATGGTCGCCAGGCAAACCGGTTCACTGTCACGGGCGTTTCCGCCCATGGCGTGTGGAAAGTTGTTGGTGCTTACGTATGTCAGTCTGCAGAGATCAATCACGCAGACAAATCTCGTGCCACAAACCGCTTGAGGTTATATGGCCAAGCCGCACGGTCAATTAGTACTGGTTAGCTGAACGCATTACTGCGCTTACACACCCAGCCTATCAACGTCGTAGTCTTCGACGGACCTTCAGGGACTTCAAGAGTCCAGGGAGATCTAATCTTGGGGTGGGCTTCCCGCTTAGATGCTTTCAGCGGTTATCCCGTCCGTATATAGCTACCCGGCAATGCCACTGGCGTGACAACCGGTACACCAGAGATACGTCCACTCCGGTCCTCTCGTACTAGGAGCAGCTCCCCTCAAATCTCCAACGCCCATGGCAGATAGGGACCGAACTGTCTCACGACGTTCTGAACCCAGCTCGCGTACCACTTTAAATGGCGAACAGCCATACCCTTGGGACCTGCTACAGCCCCAGGATGTGATGAGCCGACATCGAGGTGCCAAACTCCATCGTCGATATGGACTCTTGGATGGAATCAGCCTGTTATCCCCAGAGTACCTTTTATCCGTTGAGCGATGACCCTTCCATACAGAATCACCGGATCACTATGACCTGCTTTCGCACCTGCTCGACATGTCCGTCTCGCAGTCAAGCACCCTTGTGCCATTGCACGCCGTGCGCGATTTCCGACCGCGCTGAGGGTACCTTTGTGCTCCTCCGTTACACTTTAGGAGGAGACCGCCCCAGTCAAACTACCCACCATACACTGTTCCCGATCCGGATCACGGACCTAGGTTAGAACTTCGAACAGACCAGGCTGGTATTTCAACGGTGGCTCCATCCGATCTAGCGACCGGACTTCAAAGCCTCCCAGCTATCCTACACAAGTATGTTTAAAGTTCAGTGTAAAGTTATAGTAAAGGTTCATGGGGTCTTTCCGTCTTGCCACGGGAACGCAGCATCTTCACTGCGATTTCAATTTCACTGAGTTTTGGGTGGAGACAGTGGAGCTATCGTTACGCCATTCGTGCAGGTCGGAACTTACCCGACAAGGAATTTCGCTACCTTAGGACCGTTATAGTTACGGCCGCCGTTTACTGGGGCTTCGATCAAGAGCTTCGCCTTGCGGCTGACCCCATCACTTAACCTTCCAGCACCGGGCAGGCGTCAGACCCTATACTTCCACTTTCGTGTTTGCAGAGTCCTGTGTTTTTGATAAACAGTCGCAGCTCCCTAGCATCTGCGACCCTCATCCGCTACGACCGTAAAGGCTTTCACGTACCGAGGGCGCACCTTCTTCCGAAGTTACGGTGCCAATTTGCCTAGTTCCTTCACCCAAATTCTCTCAAGCGCCTTAGGATTCTCTCCTCACCCACCTGTGTCGGATTACGGTACGGTTTTACATCAACTGAAGCTTAGAGGCTTTTCCCGGAAGCGTGGCATCAACTACTTCAGTCCACAAGGGACCTCGTCATCACATCTTGGCATTGAATGACCCTCCGGATTTACCTGGAAGATCTGCCTACATGCTTGAACCGGGACAACCGTCGCCCGGATAGCTTAGCCTTCTCCGTCACCCCATCGCATTGACATAAAGTGCAGGAATATTAACCTGCCATCCATCGACTACGCCTTTCGGCCTCGCCTTAGGTACCGACTCACCCTGCGCCGATTAACGTTGCGCAGGAAACCTTGGGTTTACGGCGAACGGGTTTTTCACCCGTTTTATCGTTACTCATGTCAGCATTCGCACTTCTGATACCTCCAGAGGTCCTCACAGATCCTCCTTCGCAGGCGTACAGAACGCTCCCCTACCACTCACGCTTTCGCGTGAATCCGCAGCTTCGGTATACGGCTTAAGCCCCGTTGAATCTTCCGCGCGGGCCGACTTGACCAGTGAGCTATTACGCTTTCTTTAAAGGATGGCTGCTTCTAAGCCAACCTCCTGGCTGTCTATGACTTCCCACATCGTTCACCACTGAGCCGTAATTTGGGGACCTTAGCTGGCGGTCTGGGTTTTTATCCCTCTTCACGACGCACGTTAGCACGCGCCGTGTGTCTCCCGTGATTGCACTTCTCGGTATTCGGAGTTTGCAACGGTTTGGTAGCTCTAGACGAACCCCTAGCCGTAGCAGTGCTCTACCCCCAAGAGTGATAAACACGAGGCACTACCTAAATAGCTTTCGGGGAGAACCAGCTATCACCGAGTTTGATTAGCCTTTCACTCCTATCCACAGCTCATCGACTGCCTTTTCAACGGAAGTTCGTTCGGGCCTCCAGTGGGAATTACCCCACTTTCACCCTGGCCATGGATAGATCACCCGGTTTCGGGTCTACAACCAGCGACTGTTCGCCCATTTAAGACTCGGTTTCCCTACGGCTCCCCTATACGGTTAGCCTCGCCACTGACTGTAACTCGCTGACCCATTATACAAAAGGTACGCGGTCACCCTTTCGGGCTCCCACTGCTTGTACGCACACGGTTTCAGGTTCTATTTCACTCCCCTCACGGGGGTTCTTTTCGCCTTTCCCTCACGGTACTGGTTCACTATCGGTCGGTAGGTAGTATTTAGCCTTGGAGGATGGTCCCCCCATGTTCAAGCAGGATTACACGTGTCCCGCTCTACTCGTCGTGCCTAACAAACAATGCCGTTTCGAATAAGGGGCTATCACCCTCTATGGCCGGACTTTCCAGACCGTTCTTCTATGACATCGCGTGATACAGGCACAGGGCTTTTCCGCGTTCGCTCGCCACTACTAGCGGAATCTCGGTTGATTTCTATTCCTCTGGGTACTGAGATGTTTCACTTCCCCAGGTTCGCTCCTCCGGTCCTATGTATTCAGACCGGGGTACCCTGCAAGCAGGGTGGGTTTCCCCATTCGGAAATCTCCGGATCAAAGTCTGTTTGCCGACTCCCCGAAGCTTATCGCAGGCTACTACGTCCTTCATCGCCTCCTACCGCCTAGGCATCCACCGTATGCGCTTGTTCGCTTGACCATATAACCTCAAAAAGTCTGAGGCCATATGCGCAACAAGATTCATTAGCTGATTGATTCTCCACAAATGACTGACATACATTGGAGATGCAGCCGGCTGCAAGGCCGGATGCAAATCCTAAGCGCCAACAACTTTCCCTAATTTTTAAAGAACACGACGGTGATTGCACCGCCACAGTGAGACCGCCGATGCACACATAATATAAGCCTGTGTGCATTGGCGGTATCACGATGGAACACGGGGAGATCAAGTAAGAACTGGTGGAGCTGACCGGGATCGAACCGGTGACCCCCTGCTTGCAAAGCAGGTGCTCTCCCAGCTGAGCTACAGCCCCTCGCTTGCATCTCCGGCCCGCCGTAGAGACGGCGAATCGGCAGGAGATCCTGCGCGAACCTGGTATTGATCCCGGAGGCGATCTGCGAGTTGGTGGGTCTGGATGGACTCGAACCATCGACCCCGCGCTTATCAAGCGCGTGCTCTAACCAACTGAGCTACAGACCCCGAGATCGGCTCAAAAGCGGACCCCGACGGGGCCCCGTGCTTCTAGAACCAAGTAACTTGTGAGGGAACTCGCGCCCCCGGATGGGAGGCGTTAAGTACACTTTAAAAGGAGGTGATCCAGCCGCACCTTCCGATACGGCTACCTTGTTACGACTTCACCCCAGTCATTGACCACACCGTGGACGGCGTCCTCCTTGCGGTTAGACTACCGGCTTCT
>Ga0206883_1031_pt2 | contig 14148 bp, 15 predicted proteins | sample Alteio_BWOrgCont_2_FD_152910 | JGI IMG/M metagenome (GOLD analysis project Ga0206883, IMG submission 152910) | Enriched cells from forest soil in Barre Woods Harvard Forest LTER site, Petersham, Massachusetts, United States -... | ecosystem: Environmental > Terrestrial > Soil > Temperate forest > O... | reverse complement strand
TCGAGCGCGTACTCGCGAAGGCGTAACAGAGCGCCGCAAGCGCGGTTCCCGTCACGAGCATCGTACGTGCCCCGACCCGTTCGGCGAGCATCGAGGACGGCAATTGAAACGCCGCCATAGCGCCGCTGTACAGCGAACGCAGAAGACCGACTGCAGCGAGCGAAAGGCCGAATTCGCGCTGCCAAATCGGGAGCATGACGTACAACAAGTCGGTGAGGCCGTCGTGCATGACGTGAGCCATGCAGGCGACGATCAGCGTGCGTACTTTCAAGGCTGGTTCTTTCAAGCGGGCTCGGGCACGGCCCCCGCGGTTGACGCACGGACGGCGTCAGGCGTTCGACAAATGTATCGAGGGGGAGCCAAACGACTGGCGAACGCCGAGGTCGTGAGCAGTGTAATCGCTCCTAAACGCAACGCACAGACCGTCAAAGTGCCTGGTTGCTTTGTTCGTATACAGGGCAGCTACGTCTCGCTGCGTGCGGCCGAACAACGCGTCGCGGATTTTATCCTCAAAAACGCAGAAGAGCTGATCTATCTGACCGTAACGGAGCTCGCCGAGCGGACGCAAACCAGCGAGTCGACAGTTGTGCGGCTGTGCCAAAAAATTGGCTACAAAGGTTATCAAGAGTTTAAGATCGTCTTGGCGCGAGATCTCGTCGAGCCGACCGATGCAATCTACGAGCGCATCGAAGAGAGCGACGCCCTCGCTGCGATCAAGACGAAAGTCTTCGCCGCGAATGCGCAAGCGTTGCAAGACACGCTTGAAGTCCTCGACGATGTCGAGCTGCAGCGCGCAATCGACGCCGTCGCCACGGCAAAACGCGTCGAGATCTTCGGCGTCGGCGGCAGCGGATCGATTGCGATCGATGCCTACCACAAGTTCCTGAAACTCGGCATCGCAGCCATCGCGATCTCCGATTCGGATTTGATGGGCATGTCGGCAGCGCTCCTACGCCCCGGAATGGTCGCGCTCGGGATCAGCCACACGGGCGCGAGCCGCGACGTGTGCGAGGCGCTCGATCACGCCAAAGCCGGCGGCGCAACGACGATCTGCATCACGCACCGCGCGACCTCGCCGATCACCAAGGTCGCAGATATCAAACTGTTCACGGCAGCGAAGGAAACGGCGTTTCGCAGCGATGCGATGTCGAGCCGCATCGCGCAGCTTTCGATTATCGACACGATCTACGTCGGCGTCGCGCTCAAAGACTATCCGCACTCCACGCAAACGATCGCACAAACGCGCGAAGCGACAGCCAAGAAAAGGTACTAGTCATGGCACCAAACGGCAAGCCGGTAATCGGCTTCATTGGCCTCGGCATCATGGGGAAGCCGATGGCGCGCAATCTGATGAAGACGGGTTACTCGCTCGTCGTGCACAACCGCGGACGCGGTCCCGTCGATGAGCTTGTGAAAGAAGGCGCCAGAGCCGGCTCATCACCCAAGGACGTTGCGCAACAAAGCGATGTTGTGATCACGATGCTGCCGGATTCGCCCGACGTTGAAGAAGTTGTGCTCGGCAAAGACGGCGTGCTCGAAGGCTTGCGGCCGGGAGCGACGCTCGTCGACATGAGCACAATTAAGCCGGCGGTGGCGCGGCGCGTGGCTGAAGCAGTCGTGAAGAAGCTCGGGAAAGCTCTCGATGCGCCGGTCAGCGGCGGTGAAAAAGGTGCGACCGAGGCGACGCTCTCGATCATGGTCGGCGGACCGCAAGATGTTTTCGATGCGGTGCTGCCGATTTTCCAAACGCTTGGAAAAAATATCGTTCTCGTCGGCGACAGTGGCGCGGGGCAAATTGCGAAGGCTGCAAATCAGCTGGTCGTCGGCGTGACGATCGAAGCCGTTGCCGAAGCGCTTGCGCTTGCAGAAGCCGCGGGCGTCGATCCGGCCAAAGTGCGCGCCGTTCTCCTTGGCGGCTTTGCGCAGAGCAAGATCCTCGACATGCACGGACAGCGGATGCTCGACGGAAACTTCGTGCCCGGTTTCAAAGCGAAGCTCCATCAAAAAGACATGCGCATCGTGACGGAAACGGCGCAAGAATCAGGTCTCGACGCGCCGGCTGGAGCACTCGCACTCGACCGCTTCACAAAACTCGTGGATAGCGGCGGAGGCGAGAAGGATCACAGCGCGCTCCGCACGCTCCTGAAAGCGAAGAGCGCGGCTACGCGCTAATACGTTTTGCAGCACGAGCGAGTTTCGCGCGCTCGTACTGTTTTGGCCAGGGCAAATCGACGTCGAGCTCGGCAGCAGCATACATCGGGAAGTACGGATCGCGTAAGAACTCGCGAGCCATCACGATCACGTCGGCTTGTCCGTGGTTCAAGATGCGCTCGCCCTCTTCAGGCGTCGTGATAAGACCCACCGCTGCCGTCGGGACTTTGGCGTCGCGCCGGATTTGTTCCGCAAACGGAACTTGATAGAGCGGAACGAGCGGAATCTTCGCGTCGACGACGTTGCCACCCGACGAACAATCGATCAAATCGACGCCGCGTGCGTGCAGCTGCTTCGCGAGCTCGACGGAGTGCGTGACATCCCATCCGCCCTCGACCCAATCACTCGACGAGATGCGTGCAAAGAGCGGTAAGCGCTCGGGCCAAATTTTGCGGACGGCTTCGGTCGTCTCGAGCGCAAAGCGAATACGATTCTCGAGCGAGCCACCGTACTTATCCGTGCGCGTGTTGCTCATCGGCGAATAGAATTCGTGCGCGAGATAGCCGTGCGCGAAGTGGAGTTCGATCAGCTCGAAACCTGCTGCGAGCGCGCGTTTGGCGGCGGCGACGAAATCTTGTACGATCTGTGCGATCCCGGCTTCATCCAGCGCCACCGGCACAGGATAGTTCGGCGCGAACGGCGCCGTCGTCGGTCCGACGGTTATCCATCCGCCATCCTCGGGTTTGATGACGCCCGCAGGTTGCTCCCATGGACGCCGCGTTGAGGCTTTGCGTCCAGCGTGCGCGATTTGCATTGCGGGGATCGCGCCCTGACTTTTCACGAATGTTGTGATCCGCGAGAGCATCTCGATATGCTCGTCTTTATAGATGCCGAGATCTTGCGGTGAGATCCGTCCGCGCGCTTCGACCGCTGCTGCTTCGGTAAAGACGACCGCTGCGCCGCCGACGGCGCGGCTTCCGAGATGAACGAGATGCCAATCGTTTGCAAACCCGTCTTCGGACGAATATTGACACATCGGCGAGACGATGATGCGGTTGCGGAGGGTCAGGTCGCGGAGCTTATACGGTTCGAATAACATCCTAGTCCGTTTCGCGTGCGTTGAGGTCGACGAGGTCGCCGTTGATGCCGTCGGAGGCGGAGCTCGCTAGAAACGCCAGAACCCGCGCCACTTCGTCGGGGGATGCAGCCTTCTCAAAATCCTCGGCATCCAGGTACGAGCGCGCGGCTTCGGTCGCGACACCTCCCAGAACGACGGCGTTTGCGACTATTCCGTCACCTTTATGCTCGCGCGCGACGGCGCGCATGAACGTGTTGACGGCAGCCTTTGCGGCTCCGAACAGTCCGAAGCGCGGCTGCGGGTCCTTCGAGCTACCCGCGGTGACGGTCACGAGATGTCCACGCGAACGCCGCCCGGGACGGTACTCTTGTTTGAGCATCGCGCGTAGTCCGGCGGTCATCAGATTGTAGGCGGTAACCACAAAGCCATCGAGATTGGTGTGCAGATCCTCGAGCGTCGAGTCGACGATCGGGACGAATTTACCGCGCCCCGCCAAGTTGACGATCGCATCGAGACGACCGAATTTTTTGACGGTATCGTCAACGAGCAGATCCGTCGAGGCCGCATCGCCGAGATCGGCGACGAACGGCGTTGCCCGCTCGAAACCCGCGCTGATTTTCTCGGCACCCCCGCGTGTTCGCGACACGACGACGATGCGGGCTCCCTCTTCGTGGAGCGTGCGCAGCGTCGCGCCGCCGACGCGCCCCGTCGCGCCGGCTAAAATGATAACGTCGTCTTCAAAAAGCACGCCGCGAAACTCCGGGGAGCAGTCGGCAAGTCCTGCGGAATGATGAAGGACGGACCATACTTCGAGGATCTGCCGGTCGGGACGGTTTGCGAGACCGGCACGTATACGATGTCGCGCGAGGCGATCATCGAGTACGCGCGGGTGTATGACCCGCAACCGTTCCACTTGACTGATGAGGGTGCGGCGAAGTCATTTTTCGGCAGACTCGTCGCGAGCGGTTGGCACAGCGCGTCGGTGACGATGAAATTAATGGTCGAATCTGAGTTTTTCGGGACGACGGGCCTGATCGGACTTGGCGTCGACGAGCTACGCTGGCCGAAGCCCGTTTTGCCGGGCGACGTCGTGCACGTGCGCGCCGAGGTCGTCGAAAATACGCCGACGAAAAGCGGCGGCCGCGCGCGTTTGCGCTGGGCGACGACGTTGCTCAACGAGCGCGACGAAGTCGTGTTCTCATTCGTCTCGCTGACGCTGTTCCCAGGACGTCCGCACTAAGTCGCGAAGCGTGTTTGTCCATGAGAACATCAACCTCATGGGCCGCTCTGATCACCGCCGTCGCACTCGTTTTGTGCACAATTTCAGCGGTTCGAGCGGACGTCGCCGCAGGTACCAACGTGTTTGCGACGTTGCAGCAAACGCTCGACACGCGTAGCGCCAGAGTCGGCGATGCCGTCGTCATGACGGTTACCGGCGTCGTACCACAAGACTCGCCCGATGCGACCGCACTGCAAGGCGCAACGATTCGCGGTCACGTGCAACAAGCGTACGCCGCGACACCGACCAAAAAAGCCTACATCGGCATCGCGTTCGACACGATCACGTTCTCCGATGGCCGCACGTTCCCGTATCCGGCGAAGATCGTCGCGCTACAGAAGAAGCGGAGCGTTAACGGCATTCAGGCTGCCGGCGAAGTGCTGGCCGGCATGGTCGTCGGCAATATGATTTTCAAGACTGCCGGACTCAATGGCGGCGGCGCGATCGGCGCGGTCGGCGGCGCCGTGTATGCGTCGCAGATGGCGCAAAACTTTAAGATCCCGTCGAACTCGACCGTGAAGATGCAAATGACCGACATCCTCGCGACGGTCCCGCATCCGCAAGCCCCCGCCGGCGGCAGCATGCAAATGCAGCCACCTCCGCCTCCGCCGTACGCGGCGCCACAATCACCTCCGCCGATGGCGCCACCGCCGCCGACAGCCACGCCAACGCACTAAGCTCATCCCGGCCGCGCCGGCTCCTTGGGTCAAGCCCAAGGGGTCGGTTTTCCCGTTCCCTTGACGTTCCTTAATATTGTCGACAAACTACTTGTCAACAAAATCGGCTTGTGTTACGCTCCGGCGCGACCCTCCTAAGGGGGGAGTCCCGAGTTTCTCGCGTCTTCGGAGGTAAGATGAGTACGATTGTCCGCGAGCCGGAAACAGAGTCGGTCGCGATAACGGTCCGCAACCCCGTTGCGGAATCGGTCGTGACGGCTGTCAAACCGGCGGCCCGCGTCCCTGATCTTGATGGAAAGCGCATCGGCCTATATTGGAACGTAAAGGCCGGGGGCGATTTGGCGCTCGAGCGAACGGAAGTGTTGCTCAAGAAGCGCTACCCGAAGGCGACGTTCTCGTACCATCGCGGTACCGTCGGAATGGTGATGCGGCACGTCACGCCCGCAGAAGCCGATCGCATCTCTAAAGAAGTTGACGTAATTGTAGGCACCTCGAGCGATTGAGGGAGCTGCACGTCGTGGCTGGTTCTCGACATGATGGAGTTCGAGAAGCGCGGCGTGCCGACGGTGAGTCTCACCGCCGAAACCTTCGTTCGCGACGCACATCGGAGTGCGGAAAGCTTTGGCTTCCCCGAGCTGCCGATCTGTATCGTCCCGCTCCCGTTCACGAATCAACCTCAGGAAACGATCGACAAAATGATGGATGGCAGCATCCAGCAAGTCGTCGACGGCTTAACTAAGGACATCGTTCGAAAGAACATCAAGAGCGAGATTATTACCGTTTCCGAAGATTGGCTCACAATCAACGGAAAGAACGAGCTAGAAGCTCTCTACGAGATGAACCGTCTGTTCCGCGAATATGATTGGAGCGACGGCTTCCCACTCTTCGCGCCGACGCGTGAAGCCGTTGAGCGAATGCTCAAGGGCAGCAAACGCGATCCAAATGAGGTCGTTGCTATTCTGGAGCCGGGCTTCGGCAAAGCAACGGTCGAGAAGATCGCGGTTGCATGCGTGATGGCTGGATGCCAACCGGAACATTTACCGGTCGTCATCGCTGCCGTCGAGTGTCTCGCCGATCCGCACATCAACCTGCGGAACAAGGCAATGTCCACGGGCGCCGCTGCGGCGCTTATGTGGGTCAACGGTCCAATCGCGAAAAAAATCGGAATGAACTCCGGAATTTGCGCGCTTGGCCCGGGATCGCCATCTTACGTCAATGCCGTTTGCGGACGCGCGCTCCACATGTGTCTGATGAACATCGGTCAGGTGTATCCAGGCATCTCCGATATGGACACGATTGGAACGCCCGCAAAATTCAGCATGTGCGTAACGGAGAACGTCGAGGCAAGTCCGTGGGATCCTTATCACATCGAGCATGGTTACGATGCGACTACGAGCACCGCTACCGTGCACTTTGTCTACGGAATCTGCGAGCTCTTCGACCTCACGAGCACGACCTCGGAGAGCCTCACGGACGTCTTCGCGACGGTGGCTAAGAATGCCGCACAAGTCTCGACGGGTCTGTGGCTCATCGGACGGCGTGCGGATCCTCGCTTCGGCACGGATGAAAAGGAAGAACACACCATGTTCATCTGTCCGGAGCACGTCGACATCTTCAAGGCAGATGGTTGGTCGAAAGACGACATCCGCCGGAAAATGCACGCAAAGTCGCGCTTGCCGTTCAGTCTGCTGATGCAGAGTAAAGAACGGAAAGCGTTCGATCAGGTGCACCCGGAGCTCGAATGGCTCTGGGATAGTCCGCAAACGCTACTGCCTGTCGTCGAGGACAAGGATTGCTACAACATCGTTGTTGTCGGCGGAACAGTGGGTCGCGGCGCCTTCATGTGGGGCAGCGGCGCACCGGTAACCAAGGTCATCAAAGACTAGGAGGCCGGCTATGGCTGATGCGTTAGTTGAGTACGTTATCAATCAGGCAAAGGGAATCGTGAGCACGGACGGCGGTGAGGTTTGGCTTACCGACGTCCGTGACTCGACGGCGTTCGTCCGCTACAAGAAGGGCCACAATCCTGACTGTGAGACGTGCGTGATCAATCCCGATGACTTCAAGCACTTTCTGACTGAGATGTTCAGTCAGAGGGCGCCGCACATCAAAAACGTTGAGCTCGAAGTAATCGAACACTGAGCACAGCGTGAGTGCTACTCCGCTCTCGCGCGTGGTCCGCAAAAACCTTGCGGACCACGCGTACGAGCAATTGCATAGTGCTATTACGGAAGGGCGCCTTCAACCCGGAGAGCGCCTCAGCGACGCTGCGCTTGCGGCGCAGCTGAGTATCAGCCGCGCTCCGGTTCGTGAAGCCATCACGCGCCTCGAGACCGTGGGTCTAGTCGTCAGCCGCGGCCGCGGTTGGTCCGTCATCGATATGCAGGACCGCGACCTCGAAGAGATTTACACGTTTCGCGCTTCACTCGAAGCGTTTGCAGCAGAGCGCGCGGCCCAAAATGCGACGGATGAAGATGTCGCGTTCCTTGAATCGCTCGTTACGGGTTCGGCTGCCGTGTTTCCACGCGAGCTGGGCGTTCGGCCGCCGGTCGACATGAGTTTTCACGAAGCCGTCTTGCACGTCGCGCGACACGAGCGGCTTGCGCGTGCGTGGCGTCAGTCGCTCGATCAAGTAACGCTCGTTGCACGCATGACGATGCGGCTGCTCTATCAGACGCTTCCCGCGGGCGAGGTGCTACACCGGCCGATTCTCGACGCGATTGGCGAGCACGACGCTGTTACGGCCGCATCCGAAGCGCGACGGCACGTCTTGGAAGTCTACGAGTTGCTGCGCGAACGCCGGCGCTCGTGAAGACGGCGCTCGACGGCGTCGTCGTTCTCGATGCGTCTCAGCTGATTGCGGGACCGCTCGCGGCATTATATCTTGCCGATCTCGGTGCAGACGTCATCAAGATCGAGCCGCCCGAAGGTGATAAGGGAAGAATTCTCGGTCCGGTTCCGGTCGACGAGGGCCGCACGACGACATTTATCGCCGTAAACCGGAACAAACGCAGCGTCGTGCTCGATCTCAAGACGCCGGATGGGCAAGCGTCACTGCAAACCTTGCTGCGTCGAGCCGATGTCGTCATCACCAGCGCCCGATCTGATTCCGCAAAACGACTCGGGCTTTCACCCGATGCGATGCGCAAAGTGAATCAGAACATCATTACGTGCGCGATCACCGGGTTCGGCGATACGGGGCCGCTCTCAAAGGAACCGGCGCTCGATTACGCAGTTCAGGCCCGCAGCGGCATCATGGCGATAAGTGGTCACGAAGAGCAACCGATACGATTGGCCGTGACCGTCATCGACATTTCGAGCGCACAGGTCGCTACTCAGGGCATTCTTGCCGCACTGTTCCATCGCGAACGGACCGGCAAAGGGCAACACATCGACGTCGCGCTCTACGATGCGGCACTCGCCCTGCAAGTCACGCCGTTCAGCGCGTACTTGCGAACCGGCAAGCAGCCCCCACGAACCGGGAACGCGACGCTCCTTGGTGCTCCGGCCGATTTGTTTGCGACCCGCGACGGGTTCATCGTCGTGAACGCTTACTTTCCCGGGCAGTGGATCTCGTTGTGCACGATCTTGCAGCGGACCGATTTGTTGGAAGATCCGCGATTCAAAGACAATGATGCGCGTTTGCGCCACCGGAAAGAATTATTTGCCATCCTCTCCGAGACGTTCGCGAACCGCACGACCGATAAGTGGACGCGGATACTCAGCGCAGGCGATATCGTCGCCAGCCCAATCTGCACGTATGCGGACGTCGAGCAGTCGGAACAGACGGCCGTTAACGAGATGATCGTCGAGTGGAGCGACCCGCACGCGGGTCCGATGCGCGGCCTCGGTTATCCGCTCAAAATGTCGCACACTCCGCCGCAACAACGACGTTCGGCTCCCAAACTCGGCGAGCACACCGATGAAGTGTTGCGCGAGTTCGGTGCCGCGCAAAAAAGCTTACACCAGGAGGTACGGTGAACCAGCAGTCTCCGATCCTATACGACGTGCGCGATCAGATCGCGTATATCACGCTCAATCGTCCGGAAAAGCGCAATGCCATGAGCGCGCAGCTCCTGCAAGAACTCGATGAGGCACTTGCAAAAGCGGAATCCGACACGGGCGTACGCGTCATCGTCATTCAGGGCGCAGGTAAGTCGTTCTGCGCAGGCTACGACCTGACGCCGACAAAGTCCAACGGCGCTTCGAATCTGATGAGCGAGCGCAACGGGGAATTGCGCAACGTTCGCCGTTGGCTTCGCATGCTGGATATGGCGAAGCCGACGATTGCCAAGGTGCACGGCTACGCGGTTGCCGGTGGCGTCGAGCTTGCGATGATGTGCGATCTCGTCATCGCGACCGACGACGCCAAGTTCGGTTACCCGATCGTGCGCGGAACGGGCACGCCACCGATGTTCGTCTTCCCGTGGCTCATCGGATTGCGTATGACAAACGAGCTGCTCTTCACCGGGCGACTCGTGAGCGGACCCGAGGCTGTTGAGATGCGCCTCATCAATCGCGCCGTGCCGGCTGACAAACTCGACGAGGAGCTCAAGTCGATCACGGATGCGATTCTCGCAGCTCCGGCGGATCTTATCGAGCTCATCAAGTTCGGCATCCAGCAGCAATACGAAGTCCAGGGTATGCGCGCCGGACTACGCGCGGGGTTCGAAGTCCACATGGTCGGGCACCGCACGCAATCGGTCTTGGATTTTCACAAGATCCGGCAAGAAAAGGGTTTGGCCGCAGCCTTGAGTTGGCGAGATGACCGTTAGCGAGCGCGTCCGGTCCAATTCGGGCCTCTCGTTCGCGCTTACCGACGAGCAGCGTCTCTTACAAGCGTCGGTGCGTGATTTCGCTGCGCGCGAGATCGCGCCAAACATCGATCGCTGGGAAGACAACGCAGAGTTTCCCGAAGGCTTGTGGCGCGGCGCTGGTGAGTTAGGGCTTGCCGGCATGTCGGCGCCCATCGAGTTTGGTGGCTCGGGGCTCGATCACGTCACAACCGCGATCGTCGCGGAAGAATGCGGCTACGCATATCGCCCGAGCGGCAGCATCATCTTCGTTCACAACATGGTCCTGAGCTTGATCCATCGCTTCGGCACCGACGAGCAGCGCCACAAATGGATTCCGCGACTTGCGTCGGGTGAGTTGTTTGCTGCATTTGCTCTTACGGAACCGGGTGCGGGATCCGATGCCGCGGCAATCGCGACCACAGCCGTGCGTTCCGGCGGCGGTTACGTCGTCAACGGAACAAAGCGTTTCATCTCCAACGCCGATAGTGCTGACGTGCTTGCCGTCGTCGTGAAAACCGATCCGGCAGCAGGGCGTAAGGGCGTGAGCGTGCTGTTGGTGGAGCGCGGCAACTACACGATCGGCACGATCGAGAAGAAGATGGGATTTCACGGCAACCATACGTGTGAAGTCATTTTCGACGATTCGGCGGTGCCTGAGAGCAACCGCATCGGTCCGGAAGGCGCGGGCCTCACGCAGATCAAGTCGACGCTCGATCGCGGTCGAGTCAACGTTGCGGCGCTCTCCGTCGGACATGCGCGCTCCGCGCTCGATGCAGCCGCGAAGTACTCAACCGAGCGCGTTGCATTCGGTCAGCGCGTGGCGTCGTTTCAAGCGATTCAGCACATGCTTGCGGATATGGCGATCGGTGTTGAGTCGGCGCGTTGGCTGACGTATCGCGCCGCGGCCGCACTCGATGAAGGCATTGATGCACGCATGCTGTGCTCGATGGCCAAGACGCTGGCGACCGACGTCGACATGAAAACGTGCACCGACGCCGTTCAGATTTTTGGCGGCTACGGTTATATCCGCGAGTACAAGGTCGAGCGTTTGCTGCGCGAGGCCAAACTTCCACAAATCACTGAGGGCAGCAACCAAATCCAACGCAACATCATCGCGCGAGAACTGCTCAAGACGTTTCATTGATAGCGTAGCGGCTCGAACGGAGCCTGAGGGGAGCACAACCATGGCAATAGTCTCGGCACCTGGGGGACGACGGTTCTTAATTCCGTTTTTGCTCTTGGCAATGGTGACTATCAACTATATCGATCGAGCGAATCTCGCGATTGCCGGACCGATGATGGCCAAGGAATTCGGTTGGTCGTTAACGGTTCTCGGCTTCGCGCTCTCGTCGATCTTCTGGGTGTACACGCCCGGGCTAATGTTTTGGGGCGCAATTCTCGATGTCATCGGAATTCGAGCCGCGTACGCGATCGGACTCGTCATTTGGGCGGTCGCGTCCGTATGTACGGGCTTCGTCAATTCGTTCAACACGCTGATCATGGCTCGATGGGCGGTCGGTTTTGGCGAGTCAGTCAGTCCGCCCGCGTCGTCAAAAACCGTTCGCGTATGGATGCCCGCGCGCGATCGCGGATTCGCGACCGGTACGTTTACCGCCGGGTACTACCTTGGGCCGGCAATTGGCTTCCCGTTGATCGCGACGCTCGTCGGAGCCTACGGATGGCGATTGATGTTCGTGATCCTCGGCCTCGCAACGCTCGTGTTCCTCGGTCTGTGGTTGCTCTTGTTCTCGAAGCCCGAAGAGTCGAAGTGGCTCTCACCCGAGGAACGCGATTTCATCGTTCGCGAGCGCGACAGCACCGGGCAACGTGAAGTCGCAGGCAGCGTTTCGCACATGTCGCGCGCCGATGTCTTTCGCAGTCCGACCAGCTGGGGACTCGTGCTCGCCTCGGGCAGCGCCGCCTATACGATCTACGTTTACTTGACCTGGCTACCGAGTTATTTTCTCAACGTTCAGCATTTTAATTTGGCGAAATCAGGCTGGTACAGCGCGATTCCCTATGTCATTGCGACGGCTGCGTGTTTTATCGTCGGGCGCTACACGGATCGATCGCTCGATGCGGGACGCATGGAGCGGGGCGGCCGCCGGCGCTACCTTATCGCGAGCATGGCGTGCTCGTGCGCGATTCTGCTCGTCCCCGTCGTCCACAATCTCTGGGTCATCCTCGTGCTGCTGGCGTTGACGTTATCCGGTTCCAGTTGCACGCTGACGACCAACATCGCGCTTGCAAACGACGTGATGCCCAATCCGAAGTACGCTGGACTTCTCTTTGGACTCACCGGCGTGTGCTCGAACGCGCTGGCGCTCTTGGCCCCCATCTTCACGGGGATCATCGCGCAAGCGACCGGCGGATTCGAGGGCGCGTTTCTGCTGAACGGTGGGATCTGCGTCGTCGCGATCATCGGTGTTCTCATACTCGTGCGCGGACCGATTGTGCCGTCTGCACGGGATGTGGTTAGCCCGACGCCCGCCGTTTCATAAGCAGCTTGTGAACGGAGAGGACGTGCTCGCGCGCAATCGTGGTCGCCGATTGCGCGTCGTGCGTCCGAAGCGCATGCAACAAAGGTGCGTGATGACGACGGGCATCGCGCAGATCGCGGTAGAGTAGCTGCGCGGTTAAGCCCGCCACGAGAATGATCTGATCCCTCAGCCGCTGCCACGAATGCAAAAGCCGTGCGTGGTCGGCGGCGCGGACCATCCCTTCGTGAAATTGCATGTCGAGTTTCAGGACGTTGCGCCACGTCCCCGTCGCGGATTCCTCATCCATTTTGACGATGAGATCGCCGAGCGTCTCGATCTGCTCGGGAGTAATGCGCAGCGCCGCGCGTTCGGCTGCAAATGCTTCGTAGGATGCGCGCAGCGAATAGATTTCCTCGATGTCGGCGTCACTGAACTCGATGACGGACCAACCGTAGCCGGCCTTACTGACCACGAGCCCGGCGCTTTCGAGACGCGAAATCGCTTCACGTACGGGAGCGCGGCTCATGCCGAGCTGTCCTGCGAGCGTTGCATCGGAGAGACGCTGGCCCGGCGTCAGCGCTCCATCGATCACGGCTAAGTGGAGTTTATCGTAAGCGAGATCGGCCAAGCTCCGCCGAACGACAGGCTCAACAAGCGGCGCACGCGCTTCCATCTGATATCAATTATACGGCATCCATGCGCGGCAGTCACCGGCCGGATGTCGTACGGTGCGAGGGACAGTTAGATTTTGATGCTGAAGGGGTCGCTCGCGACGGGTTCGGTTTCGATCCACACCGACTTCGTCTGCGTCCAGTCGTAGATCGCATCGACGCCGTTCTCGCGTCCGATGCCGCTATTCTTGTAACCACCGAACGGCATCGCATATGACATGGCGCGGTAGGTGTTGACCCACACGGTGCCGGCCTTGATGCCGCGGGCCATACGAATCGCGCGTCCGATGTTCGTCGTCCAGACGCCTGATCCAAGCCCGTAGGGCGTGTCGTTGGCGATGCTGAGCGCTTCGTCTTCGTCCGTGAACGGAATCAGCGAGAGGATCGGGCCGAAGACTTCTTCGCGCGCGATCCGCATGTTGTTGTTGACGTCGGCGAAGATTGTGGGCTCGTAATAGAAGCCGCGCTGCAATGCCGCATCGCTTGGTCGCCGTCCGCCCGTAACGAGCTTCGCGCCGTCACCTTTGCCGACTTCGACGTACTGCTGCACCTTCGCGTACTGAGGCTCGTTCGAAATCGGGCCCATCTCGGTTTCCGGAAGCAGCGGATCGCCGATCTTCACCGTTTTTGCGCGCGCCATCAGGCGTTCTTGGACTTCGTTGTAGATCTCGCGCTGCACGAGTGCACGCGAGCCGGCGATGCACGTCTGTCCGGCCGCGGCAAAGATGCCGGAGAGCAAACCCGAGACGGCCGCATCAAGCGGTGCGTCCGCAAACACAATGTTTGGTGATTTACCACCAAGCTCGAGACCGACCGTCGCGTAATGCCCGACCGCGGCTTGCGCGACCCGCGCACCGGTTGCCGCGCTGCCGGTGAACGCGATGCGTGCAACCGAGGGATGCTTCGTGAGCGCATCGCCGGAGATCGCACCACTGCCGGTGACGACATTGAAGACGCCCTTTGGAAAACCGGCGGCTTCGATGCATTTCGCAAATTCGAGCGAGGAGACCGACGCG
>Ga0206883_1093_pt1 | contig 14269 bp, 12 predicted proteins | sample Alteio_BWOrgCont_2_FD_152910 | JGI IMG/M metagenome (GOLD analysis project Ga0206883, IMG submission 152910) | Enriched cells from forest soil in Barre Woods Harvard Forest LTER site, Petersham, Massachusetts, United States -... | ecosystem: Environmental > Terrestrial > Soil > Temperate forest > O... | reverse complement strand
AATGCTGCTTCCCCAGACAGAGAACCAGACAATTTTATAAGCTTTCCCCTCGGGAGCCAGGGTCAGGTCAAAATTCATCTCGGCATTGTCAAATTTGACATCAAACACATAGCGTTTGACCTGTTGGGGAGCCACATTTAAAGGAATGAAATTCTCCTCTCCTACCCTGCGATGAAAGGGAAGCAGCTCTGTGTCATCGCTTTCAACCCTTCCCCATTGCTCACGGATGGTTTGCATAAACTGGTCAAATTGGTCAAAAGAAACCCTCTGCGAAAGCCCCTTCGCCAACAGGCTGTATGCGGCTTGATTATCTGATTTTTGAAGGTCATCAAAAAATGACTGCGCTGTTTGGTCCACATCCAACGGAAAGTCCTTTTTCAGTGTCGCACAACCTGAAAAAACACAAACCATCGCCGCCGTAAGAACTAAAAATCTTGATTTGTTCATGGAAGATCTCCTTATGTATTGTTGCTCGTAACCTTAAACATGCTCTTAGGCAATTCAAAACGGTCAATGACTCCCTGGTCAATGCTCCCCCGTCGGGCAAATATAATGACATAATCATCGACAAATACCGGGGCCCATTGGGGGTCGACCACCCGGTCGATCAAAAAAGCCTGGCCCCATGGTGTTATATCATGACGGTAGAAATAAATGATATTAAACTTGTATTTTGCACTCATTGATTTCCATACCGCAGGATCATCCTGCATGGGGACATAAACTTTTCGAAAAAAATCCGGCGGAAAAGCTTCCTGGCGATTATCCACAAAGACCTTTTCCCTTCCCTCAAGATGATAAATCAAATAGCCGCCGATATCATAATTGCTGAAAATCGGCCCCTTTAAACCGTTCTGTTTAAAAAATTCTGCGGAGACATTCACATTAGGCATGAGGCCGATCTGGGGATGAGCCGGCATGAGTCTCATGCACGCGATAAAACCTGCCAGACTCGCCAAGGTAAAACCTATGGCCGCTTTTTTAATATAAGGGGAATAATAATAGGCGATCAAAGGAATAAAAAGAAAACCGAAAGGCATAATCAAACGCACCGCCCGAAAGGTAATCATCGTCACAAAAAAACCCAAGACCACCATGGGCATTGCTTTAATACCATCCCGGCGAAACGCTAAGACCATACCTGCGATCATCATCACCGCTGCAGCTATGAAATACTTGTAAACGATATTATCCCCAAACCGATGGATCATAAAGAACACCGTTTGATTTTCAGCCAGGTCATAACCGAATTTCTTAAAGCCATTGAGGGGCGTCAGCATACCCCCTAAGCCTGAAGGGTTGATGAGATTGACCAATAGGCTTAAAATAAGCAATTGTTGCAAAAGCCTGTATCGCTCCTTGCCATCGCCTGCTAATTGCGCCTGCCACAAAAAAAGGCCCACCAGCAAAGGGCCCATGAAGAAAAAAATATGCGTATTGACCCAAAGGACCTGGAGGATGGGAATAACGATCAACAGTGCTTGACCACTAATACTACGCTGGATAAAGCGCTGCAAAAGCCAAAAATCCAGGGCTGTCAATAAAACGCTAAAACCTTCAGGACGGATCTCCGGGCGGCTGGTCAGGAGTAAAAAACCGGCCACTGAAGAAAAGAAAGCAAGATTGAGATTTGAATACCGACGGGCTGAATCAAAAGCAAGCAGAAAGGTGAGGACTAAAATAAGGATATAAAATACCGACAGCCCCTTAAAACCGCTCATGCGGAAAACAACATAAGACATCACGCCAAAAAACCAATGATGATTGATAAAGGTATAGTCCGGATAGGTGAAGGAGTAGAAATTCTTATAAAGGACCTGGGTCTGGCCGTTTAAGACCAATTCTCCATTTTTAATATGACGGCCGATGTCCACCGCTGTCAGATTAATGGGGACGGACAAATATGAAACCAAAAGGACCAGGCAGGCTAACAAAAGGGACGTCTTGAGGACATAATTACGCAGGGTAATGAACATTGTCGAGTATCTGGGCGATCCGGCTGATCTGGCTTTGGGCCAAAACTTCCTGAGTTAATTTCTCACATTCTTTGATGGACAATTTCTTCAGGCGTTCATGCATGCGCGGCAGGTAACGCGCGTCCATGCTATAACACCTGATCCCAAGCCCCAATAAAAGACTTAAATATTTAGGGTCATTGGCCATATCCCCGCAAATCGAAACTTCCTTGCTGTGTTTCAGGCCGGCATCCACGATCTTTTTGAGCGCCCGCAGAACGGAGGGGTGATGCGGCAGATACATTTGCGCCACCCTGTCATTGGTGCGGTCAACGGCCAGCATATACTGGATCAGGTCATTAGTACCGATGGAAAAAAAGTCCGCTTCCTGGGCCATTTCATCAATGATCTCTACCATCGAAGGCAGCTCAACCATGATACCTAAGGGAGGATTATGGATGAATTCACGGCGTTCGGTTTTCAATTGATGGATGCATTCCTGGACAATGCTTTTCGCTTGAAGGAATTCATCCAGGGATGAAATCATCGGAAAAAGGATACGGATCCGCTTGCCTGCCCCCGAGCGCAAAATGGCCCTTAGCTGCGCGGTAAACACATCGATATGCCTTAACGACAAACGGATGGAACGCAGGCCCAAAAAGGGATTTTCTTCCTTGCCGTTTTCTGAATAAGAAAGGATCTTGTCTCCGCCGATATCCAGGGTCCGCAAGGTGATCTCCTTACCGGGCATGCCTTCAACCAACCGGCGGTAGATCAGATACTGCTCTTCTTCCGATGGAAAATTGCTACGGATCATGAAGGGAAATTCCGTCCGGTACAGGCCAACACCATCAGCCTTGAATTCATTTGCGGCTTTCAGGTCTCCCAACAAATTGATATTGGCCATGAGCCTGACCCCGACACCATCAGCGGTCCTGGGGTGTTCACGGATCATTTTCTTTAGGTCACCGATGTTGCGGTTTAATTCCTCGCGCTGTAAGACCTTAGCCTTGACCAGAGGGTCCGGATTGATATGGATATAACCCACATAGGCATCCAAAAGGACATCCACCGACGGATCGAGAGATAACAGGGCCAATTCATTGGTGACCACCAGGGGAATGTTCAAGGAACGCGCCAAGATCGCCACATGGGAAGTGGCACCGCCGGTCAAAAGGATGATCCCTTTGACCTTCTGAGAAAAAAGTTTTAAAGCATCCGAGGGGAAAAGCTCACGGGCGATCACGATCTTATCCTGATAGTCGTGATGTGCTTGGGGCAGGCCGGTCAAATTCTCCAGCAGCCGCCTCCCCACGTCCTTAACATCATAGATCTTCTCGCGCAAGTAATTGTCTTGTATCCTGCTGAATTTGGTCACATAATCATGCACCACCTCGATGATGGCTTGAGGCGGGTTGATGCCCCTTTTGATCAAAGAAAAGATCGAATCCGTAAATCCTTTGTCCTTAAGCATCAGGATCTGTGCGGTAAAGATCAGGGCCGTCATATCAAGCAAGGTCGCTTCCAGCTTGACTTGCAGTTCTCCCAGCTGTCGTTCAGTCTCTTCCAGGGCCCGATGAAGGTCAGCTTCACTGTATCGTTTCCCGCCGTCAGATTCATACTGCTTCATATCCGTGAGGGATTCATTAACGACCATCGTGGTCGCAAAAGCCACCCCTTCTGAGCCGCAACGGCCCTGGATCAATTTCAGGTCCTGTGGAACCGGGGAAGGGACATTTTCTTTTTTATCATTAAGGGTTATCAAAAGGCGGGCAGTCTCAATGGTCGCTGCCAATTGGGTGGTAATGGCCCGGAAGACCTGGATATCTTCAGATGAAAAATAATCTTTTTTCTCGCTTTGAATGACCATGACACCGATCTCGACAGTGCCTCGCATGATCGGGACCGCTAAAAAGGATTCAAACCTTTCTTCACCGATCCCCGGAAAGAACCTGAAATTAGGGTTATTCTTGGCCTGGCCTTCGCAGATGGGACGTTTTTCTTTTAAAGCCATCCCTGTCAAGCCCTCCCCGATCTTCATTCTGACCTTCCCAATCGATTCAGGATTAAGGCCCTTGGTAGCTTTGAGCACAAGCTCATGCTGATCGGCATAGTAAAGGTAAATGGAACAGACCTCACATTCCATATGGCGGGTGATCATGGTGGTGATCTTTTGCAGGAACTCTTCCATGCTGGGGGCATCATGGAAGAGGCCGGTGATCTCTCCCACATCACAGATGAGCTTTGTATGGTCGCGTTTGATGAACATTTGGATAAGTAAAGCAGGATTAGAAAATCGGGAAGCAGGGATTCGAACCCTGGACCTCTTGCTCCCAAAGCAAGCGCGCTAGCCAACTGCGCTACTCCCCGTAAACGGCTTTAAAAGTTGTTTAGTATAACATGCCTTATCATTGAAATCAAAAAATAGAAGTGTATAATAAAAAAACTATGCGGTTCAAAAAAGCCCTGATTATTCTCTTCAGTATATTATTCTTCCTGACCGCACTGACTTCTTATCTCAACCGTGTCATTTTTCCCAAACTGATCAAAAAGATCGCCATTGAAAGCATCGAAAAATCCCTCAGGCGCAAGGTGGAGATCGGCTCCATCCATTTTAACTGGGTGAGGGGATTCATCATTGACAGGATCAAGGTCTACGAAAAGGACTCCAATGACACTGTTTTCGCCCAGGCTGACCAGCTTTCCTTCGGCATTATTTTCTTCCCGGGGTTCAAACATTATAGGATCACCGTCCCCTTTATCAATGTGCGCTCTCCTTCAGTGCATTTGATCCGCACCGCAGAAAATACTTGGAACTTTAGTGACATGTATGCTGCTCCCCCTCCGGCAACGGCACCTGTCCCGGCTCCCGCAAAAACGGAAAAGCCTTCGGCCTTCGAGATCGCCTGGGGAGGCATTACCGTCAGCGACGGAAAATTCCTAGTGGATGATATCACCGGCGGACGCAAATGGAGAGAGTTCTTTGATAATATTAATTTGAAACTTTCCCTTTCTTACAAAGGGATCAGCTACGATTTCACGGCAGACATCCCGGGAAAGAAAGGATTGGTGGGGGCAACGGTTTATTATCAGCCCATCACCAAAGATACCCAGGCCCAGATCCATCTTAAAAATATCGATACCGCGTCCTACCTGTCCCTGGTCAACATCCCCGATGTCCATCTGGACAGCGGGATCATTAAAGAAATAAATTTGAATATCACCTATACCCAAGACAAAACATCCGCCCAGGGTGATGTTGTCATGAAGGACATGGATATCACGAGCCATGAACAAACATTCAAAGGCGACATTGAGATCCACGGGTTGGACGCTCAATACCAGGATGGTGATATAACCGCCCGGGGCCAGCTGGCTTTAAGCAACATACAGACCAAGGTCCCCGGACTTTCTGCCGGCGGCAGTGTGCAGGCCAGGGTGAATGATTTTAAATACACCAGGGAAGGGGTTGATTTCGTCGGTTCCCTTCACGCGCAGCATATTTTCGTGGACCTAACGGACCGCCATGTCAACGTCGATGTGGTCAGCCTGGACAACATCAAAGTAAGAAAAGATAAGGACGGCATTCAATCGGTGGGAAGCATCGAGACCCAGGGTCTGTCTGTCCAATGGCCTGATCAACAGCTTCAAGGTGACATTTCCTTAAAAGCCATGACCCTGCGCATGAAGGACGAGAACAATATCGATGTTGAAGGCGAGATCCAGGCTGATAATCTATCTTCCAAGATCGGTGATAAGAATATCAGCAGCCGGCACACCCTGCTTGAAGATGTCCAATTGAACATCCAGGACCAGAAGAACATCTCTTTGAACACAAGATTATCGCTTGATGGGATAAAGATAGGCGTGGGGGATAATATTTCCTTTAGTTCAGATACACTTAAAACAGATAAATTATTCTTCGAACTGAATGATGATATTATAAAAATATCTTCCACCCTGAATACCTCCAAGGGCAAACTTGTTTTAGATCATCACAAGATCATCGAAGCTGACCCGCAATTGGAATTGAACCTCCAAATGCCCTTAAGCGACCCGAAACAACTGACCTATAAAGGCTCCATCACCCTTTCAGACGGCCATATCAGGGGATTTTCGCCTTTCCAGTACCTTGATAACGTCGAATTGGATGTCGATTTCCAGAACGATGAGGCCACCATCAATGCCCTTTCCGCTGATATCCTTGATACCAATGTCCGTGTTAACGGCACGGTCAAAAATTTTAAGAACCCGTTTTTGAATGTCACCGCTGAGGCTGATGAATTGAATTTAGCCAAGATCAACGATCTTGATCCTCAATTGGTCGATCAATTTGGCCTCAACTTTGACGGCACCAGTAACGTCCAGGTCAAATTTGAAGGATTGGCTTCAGATCCCTTAGCAGGCAAGATCCTGGCCGTACTTACTGTCAAACATGTAAGTGTCTCCAGCAGCATATTTCACCAAAAGATCAGGAATATCACCGGTATTATTGAAGCTACGCCTGATTCCCTCAAATGGCGCAACTTTACCGCCTCCTACCAAGGACATCCATTCAACTTATCCGGCAGTATGGAGAACTTCAAAGATCCCAAGATCATAACGACACTCAACGGTCCTGGCCTGAAACTAAAAGCAGATATTATTAAAACCCGTGACCTCATCACGATCAACGCATTAACAGGAGAATATTTGAACGCGGCCTTTGACAGCCAAGGGACCATCACCCTGTCCCCGGGACAAGCGCCTGTATTTGATATCAATAGCCATGTGTCTTTTCTTTTAGAAGATATGGTCAAAGCCCTGCCGGCCCAGCAAAAAAAGAATTTCCTGCCATTAACCCCGACAGGGATGATCAACATGACTGCCAATCTTAAAGGCACGGCATTGGATTGGAAGGACTACACCCTCAATGCTGCGATAACCAGCCCAACGATCAGTCTCATGGGCTATAAACTGACGGACATGAAGATCAGCATCGATCAGGACGAAGGCAAAGTCAAGAACCTGACCTTTGACGGGAAATTATATGACGGGACAGTGCATGCGGTAGGCTCTTTGGACCTGTCGTCCAGGGGCATGCCCTATGACCTGGCTTTGAATATAGACGGCACCGACCTGCATCAATTAAAAATGGATTCGCCCCTTAAAATGGAAGAGATCGACGGAAAACTTTATCTTACCACCTTGGCCCACGGTGCCGTGGCTGACTTTAAGGATACTTTGCATGCCACCGGCTCCCTGGCGGTCAGGGATGGATTTTTAGCAGAATTCAATATATTCAAGGGATTGCTCGGTGTTCTCAACGATGCCCTGCGTTTAGGCCAGGTGGAGATCACGGACATAGAAGGCAATTTCACGGTCGATGACCAAAAGATCAAAACTGATAATTTAAGACTTAAAGGACCTACCATCGTGCTGCTGGGCAAAGGCTGGGTCAATTTTGATGAGATGTGTGACCTGAACATGACCGTGGACTTAAGCTCGGGGGTTGTCCCGGCCATTGCCCATGACGTTCTTAACACCCTGAACATCCACATCTATGATAAGATCGCCAACCCCAAATTCAAAAAGAAGATCTCCGTCCCCCAGGTCATCAATACCCTGCTTAAGAATTTGTTGCAATAACTTGACTTAAAAGTAAACGGAATTTCTTCAGGGCGCGGGCGCGGTGGGAAATTTTGGCTTTTAGTGACGGCGGAAGTTGACCGAAGGTTTTGTTGTAGCGTTTAAGAAGGAAAAGGGAATCGAAACCAAAACCATTGGTCCCCATGTCCTCGGTCGTTACATAACCGCTGCATGTGCCCTGCACCATCCCTAATTCCTGCCCCTTGGCATTGACCAGGGCTATCACACAGCGGTAACGGGCCTGGCGCTTGGACATGGGGACATTCTTTAGCATCGCGAATAGTTTCTTGTTCCGGACTTTTTCACTGGCCCCCTCACCTGCAAAACGGGCAGAATAAATACCTGGGGCGTTATTCAAAGCCTTGACTTCAATGCCTGAATCATCGGATATGGCCATCTTCCCGGTGGCTAGCGCGACCGCGCGTGCTTTCTTCAGTGCATTAGCACGGTATGTTTTGCCATCTTCAATGATGTCTGGAATATGGGGATATTCTAAAAGGGAGGTGACTTTGTAAGGAAGATCAGCTAATAATTCCTTGATCTCACCCACCTTGCCCTTATTACGGGATGCAACGATCAATTCCTTCACAATTTGACCTTTAATCCTGGTAAATTCTTTTTTTGTAAACTCAAAAGTTCTTTAATGCCTTTGCGCGCCAAACCCAGCAAGGCCTTCATCTGGATCTCGGAAAAAGTACCGCCTTCACCTGTACCCTGCACCTCGACAAACTCGCCCTGCCCATGCATGACAACATTCATGTCCACATCAGCTTTTGAATCCTCGATGTAATTTAAATCCAAGACGCTAACACCTTGATAAACACCAACACTGATCGCCGCGACAAAATCTTTGATAGGCACTGTATCGATCATCTTTTTTTTGTGCATCCATAGTACTGCGTCAGCCAAGGCAATGAAACCGCCGGTGATGGAAGCGGTGCGTGTCCCGCCGTCACCTTGCAGCACATCACAATCGATACGGATGGTGCGTTCGCCTAATTTATCCATATTAACCACTGAGCGCAAGCTGCGGCCAACCAGCCGCTGGATCTCTTCCGTACGGCCGGAGGTTTTCTCGCGACGGATACGGCTGGTGCAGGAGCGGGGCAACATGCCGTATTCCGCAGTTACCCATCCTTTGCCCGATCCTTTAAGAAATGGCGGGACTCCCTCTTCCACAGAAGCTGTGCAAATGACCTTGGTCTCACCAAACTCGATCAGGCAGGAGCCTTCGGCATTTTTCATATACTTCTTGGTGATCTTGATCTTACGTAATTGATTGGGGCGGCGCCCGTCAGGTCTTTTCATTTTGATCTTCCTTTTGAATATTCTGCAATTACCGTGGTGCCAATGCCTCCGCGGGGATTCATAATCACTTCAACACGCATCCAACGGGGATGACAGGCCTTGACCAGATCATCCAATAATTTATTGACCAAATGCTCGTGAAAAATACCCACCTGGCGGTATTCCACCAGATACATTTTTAAGGATTTCAATTCCAAGCAAACCTTGGCTGGTTTATAGCTGACCTTGATCAGGGCAAAATCAGGCAAAGCCGTCTTGGGGCAAATACAGGTGAATTCAGGGATGGTCAGATCCACGACGTAATCGCGGTCAGGATACTGATTGTCCCAGACTTCGATATCCGGCATCTTAAGGGTACGGATATCTTTTTGCCGGCCTTCGTATGAGCTGATCTTTGACATATTTCCTTTAACGTATTTTCATGAATTTGTGCACTTGGGGGAGTATTCTAACGTCTTTAAGGATTTTTGCACATGATTTTTGATGCCCCACGCATTCCTCAATGATCCCTTTTTTCATATCTAAATAATTAGGTTGAAGGATGAACAATATCTGTGGATCAACGGCCGCCACTAATTTAGCAGCCTTAATGATCTCTTCGGCCTTGGTATCTAAAGAAATGACCGCTTTCACAAAAACCTCACGGCGGTTAGCGATCTTCAAAAATTCTTTATGCTCTGCCCAAAATGATTTTTGCTTGGTGGATGAAGGTAATTTGACATCCATGGCGATGATATCAATGTCCCTGATCATCTCCGCTAAGGCATCAGGCAAGGTGCCGTTGGTATCTAAATACACCTTCTTGCCCTCCCGATGAAGGGCGTGACAAAAGCCTTTGACGAAATCCTTCTGCAGTAAAGGCTCTCCGCCGGTGATGCTAACGGAATGGGCATTATCGTATAAGGCGTTCACTTGGGAAAGAACAGCCTCACCGTCTAACTCTTTATACTCACGCTTCCCGTCTCCGATGGACGCGGGGGTATCGCACCAGACACAATGCATGTTGCACTCAAAGAAACGCACAAACACCTGAGGCACGCCGGCGTACTTACCTTCGCCTTGAATGGAACGGAATATTTCTAAGACCTTAGCGTTGTTCATAGGGCGCTATCTTGGATCTTTGCTTGCGCGAAGCCTTGGGCACGCAGGCGGCAGCTGTCGCAGACGCCGCAGGGTTTGGAGCCACCGTTATAGCATGACCATGTTAACTGCAATGGGACTTTAAGCTTACCCGCAAGCTTCACGATCTTGGCCTTGCTCAAATGGATCAACGGGGTCTCAACCTTGATACTCTTGCCTTCAACCGAGGTCTTAAGGCCTCGGGCCAGCATGGCCTGATAGGAATGGATGAATTCGGGCCGGCAATCAGGATAGCCGGAATAATCCACGGCATTGGCCCCGATAAAAATGGTCCGGGCGCAGATCGCCTCGGCAAAAGAAGCCGCAAAACTTAGAAAAATAATATTACGCCCAGGCACATAGGTCACCGGGATCCCTTTGGCATCCAGGGACCGCCCCTTAGGAACTGATATCTTATTGTCTAACAGTGCTGAACCTTTCCAAGGCAGGCTGATCTTGACAACAAAAATCTGACAATGCGCCTTACGTGCCACAGCCCTGGCTTGGACGATCTCTTTTTTATGTTTTTGCCCATAATCAAAAACCAGGCAATGACACTCATACCCTTGGGCGACCGCGTAATAAAGCGTTGTCGAGGAATCAAGACCGCCGGAAAGTAATATAACTGCCTTCTTATTCATAATAAATGACGCTCGCCGTATCTGATTCCCACACCTGCACCTGCTTTAAACGCAAAGGAGCACACTTCGGACTTAACGTGCGGAAAATATAGCGGGCTAAATTTTCTGTCGATGGATTAAGGTCCTTAAATGCAGGCAGGTCATTAAGGACCACATGGTCTAAAGGCATGATAACTTCTTTGAGTTTTGTTTTAAGGACCTTGAAATCCGCCAAAAGCCCCACCCCATCCAAGGTGTTCCCGCAGACGGTCATCTCCACCTTCCACGTATGTCCATGCATGTCCTTGCACGGTCCATCATAGCCGTGCAATTGATGGGCAGAAGCAATATGATCACGCACAGTTACTTCAAACATTGATATATCTCCTGACATTCTTAACCCCGCCGCCTAAGAACCTCATGGCCAGGCGCTGGAATTGTTTCGGTTCATCACTGACGATAAATACATGCTGCCCAGGCCTCAAGCGGGTACGCAATTGACGGGTCTTGGTCAACAATTCCTTGACCTGCAAAGCCACTTCCTGGGCTGAATCCACCAACTGAACCTTGGGCCCCATGACATTATGCAGCACCCCTTTAAGCAAGGGATAATGCGTGCATCCCAGGATCAAAGTATCAACCTTGTTCTTTTTCATCGTCCCTAAATACTGCTGGGCCACCTGATAGGTGACGGCATGCTCAAACCACCCTTCCTCGACTAAAGGCACAAATAAAGGGCAGGAAAGGCTTGTCACCGTGATGTGTTTGTCCAATTGTACTATTTTCCTGGCATATTTGCCACTTTTAACCGTCGAGGATGTAGCAATGATCCCGACCTTTTTATTGCGGGTGACCTGGGCCGCTTTTCTGGCACCCGGCTCGATCACGCCGAGGATCGGTATATTGAATTCTTTCTTGAGGACCTCCAGCGCCAACGATGAAGCTGTATTGCAGGCCACCACTATCATCTTGACCTTGTGTTTGAGCAAGGCCCGCACGATCTCCCGTGAGTAACGGATGATCGTCTCGCCTGATTTTGTGCCATAAGGCACCCGCGCCGTGTCCCCGAAATACACGATCCTCTCGTTAGGCAGATGATGGATGATCTCTTTGACAACGGTCAATCCGCCTAAGCCTGAATCAAAAACCCCGATAGGGGAATCCGAATGATCATTCATTGGCATAATCCATGACCCCGCGGGCAACGATATCCGCCAATTTCTGACGGTAAAGGGGTGAAACCAATTTATTATGTTCCTGGTGATTAGACAAAAACCCTGTTTCAACCAAGACCGCCGGGATCAAGGTATTGCGCACCACAAAAAAACGGCATAAACGGATGCCGTCCCCGCGCACCTTGACACCTTCCTCTTCGCGCGCTTCCCGGACGATCAATTTCGCCAGCTTCTGTGATTGCGCGGTCTTGAGTGTGTTCATCATGTCTGTAACAATCGATTGTAACGTGGGGGTATCATTGGCACCAAGTGACTGGAGAAAAGTCTGCTCATTTTCTTTTCTTTGCTCTTCATACACGTCTTTCCTGCCGAGGGACTCCAAATAATAAACCAGCAATCCGTTGACAGTATGGTCCCGGTTGGAATTAACATGGATGCTGACAAACAGGTCCGCACCGCTGCGGGCAGCAATGATGGTGCGCTCAGGCAGGGATATAAAATCATCCGTATCACGGGTCATGATGACCTTGATCCCTGCATCTTCTAAAAGCCCCCGGAGACGCTTGGCCACATCTAACACAATATCTTTTTCATTCATTCCAGACGAAGCCATGGTCCCCAGGTCCTTGCCTCCATGCCCGGCATCAATGACAATGACATGCACCCGTGAAGAACTCTCGACAGGACTTAATCCTGCCACAGGCACCCCAAAAGGGGCTAAAACCTTGGCCTCAAAATCTTCAGGGACATAGATCGTGCTGTTTTCACGTCGAAGAGGGGCACTTAAGACTATCTGCTGCTGGCCTATAAGGACTGTTGCACTTCCCACTAAAGCTTTTGATATATTACCCCTATATTCCATCAAAACGACCTGGGTAACCCCGTCCCATTGCCAGGTAACATGATAACGGTTACAAACTTCATCGAGAGGTATCCCCACCGGTTGAGTGGGCAGGACAACAGGCCTGCCCCCGCAACCATGCAGGGCCAATAACATTAAAAAATAAATAACGGACCTGAATATCATGATGAGCTGTCATCCTCAGAGGTATCAACAGCGTTGGCCCGTACTGTCAAAAAGACCACCGTTTCTGTCTTCTGCATCAGGCGGCCCTGACTGCGGAAAACAAGGCCTACGATGGGAATATCCCCCAATAAAGGAAATTTGCGTGTCCGGGTGATCTCTTCTTCCTTCATAAGTCCGCCGATGACGATCGTTGTATTATTGGCAACCAAAATATTGGTCTCTGCACCTAACAGAACGGACGCCGGAATCTTCTGCCCATCAAAAAGTTCTGTTGCGGCAACAGCAATTTTCGGGGCGATATTCAACGAAAGGTCCCCTGATTTTAAACGTGAAAGCATAAGGTCCACATGAATATTCTGTTTTTCCAAATTGAGGACAGCAGGCGTGCCTGAGGTGATTTTAATGGAAGGTTGAGGAAATTGGCTCATCTGCCCTACCGTATCCAGGGCATCAAGCAGGACTGCATAATCATCCTGGGAAACCGTACCGAAACTCAAACGGTATTTCTTATCATTCCAGACCGGGTCATTTTCCTTCTTCAAAAGGGCTGTATTAAAATCAGAGACAATGGCGCCCCAATCAACACCGCTGCGATGCTCGTCGTTAAGGATGATCTGCACGACATTTGCTTCCAGCGTGATCTCATCCGGCGGTTTATTCTGTGCCTTGGCGGCAAGCGTGCCGGCAAAAAACAGGAGGAATATTAAGATAAGTCTTAAATACATATAATCATTTATAGTGAGAATTCATGAATTTAGCAATAAAAAAACCTTCCATCCTCTCATCGGGCAAAATACGCGCTGCGTCCTTGATACGAGGATCATAGGAACGTTTATTCCATTGGGACAAACAAGGGTAGGTTGTGACCCCCTCTATATGTATGGGGGCAAGTCCAAAACGGCCGTCAGTCTTGCGCAAGAACCAGTCCACCACCTCTTCATTTTCTTCCGGGGCCAGGGTGCAGGTGGCGTAAACCAATATCCCGTCGGGTGCAAGCATCCTGCTGGCATTGAGCAGCAGGCCTTTTTGCTTATGGGACATTTCTTTGATCTTACGCACGCTCCAATAAGCAAAACTTTTGGGCTCATTCATGATAAAACGGCCCTCACAACTGCAGGGTGCATCCACTAAAATACGGTCATAAAGACCATTATGTTCTTGCAGGCGGCGGCCGTCTGTTGAAGATATCTGCGCCTTGGCACCGGTCAACTGCAGCACTGATTTAAGCCTGTAAAGCCTCTGGAGGATCGGCTCATTGGCCTTCAAAGTCCCCTGATTGTTCATGTGCATGGCGATCTGGGAAGTTTTACTGCCAGGGGCCGCGCACAAGTCCAAGACACGCTGATGAGGACGCGGGTCCAAGACAAGCACCGGCAAGATGCTTTCCAGGCCTTGGGCATACAAAAGCCCGTCATTGGCAAGGTCTGAATTTAAGAT
>Ga0206883_1092_pt1 | contig 14362 bp, 10 predicted proteins | sample Alteio_BWOrgCont_2_FD_152910 | JGI IMG/M metagenome (GOLD analysis project Ga0206883, IMG submission 152910) | Enriched cells from forest soil in Barre Woods Harvard Forest LTER site, Petersham, Massachusetts, United States -... | ecosystem: Environmental > Terrestrial > Soil > Temperate forest > O... | reverse complement strand
GCTTCCAGGTCCACAATATTAAGCAAGGGATTGGATGGTGTTTCGATCCAGAACATCTTAGTGTTCTTTTTGACAGCAGCCCTGACTGCTTTCAGATCACGCATATTGATAAAAGAAAAATCATAGCCCCTGGGCTTTAAGACCGCGTTGAACAAGCGGTAGGTGCCGCCGTAGATATCGTCCCCTGTAATGATATGGTCCCCTGCCTTGAGGAAAAACATCACGGCCGTGATGGCCGCCATGCCGGTGGCTGTTGCCGAGCAATTAACGCCTCCTTCCAGGGCGGCGATATTGGCTTCCAGGGCCGCGCGGGTGGGGTTGCCGGAACGGGTGTAATCATAACCCTTGTTCTTGCCGATCTCATCGAAATAAAAGGTGGACGTGGGATAGATCGGTGTGATCACCGAATTAAAAGTTTTGTCAATGTTAACGCCGGTATGTACGGCCTTGGTAGAGGTCTTCATAAATGTAGTATATCAATTTCCTTGGGCCTCATGCAATCTTAATCTATAGAAAGACTTCCGATTGACCTGATATCGATCGGCTTTATACCCATGAGGGAATTGGTCAAAAATGCTGCGTCAGCTGCTTTAAGCAGGTCTGGTGTCAGATTTTTCTCTTTAACAGAAATCCCTAAATGCCCGGCTTGCCTGATCACTTGCTGCCGGGTGATACCGTTCAAACATCCCGAAGATAACGGGGAGGTGTATAAAACTTTGTCCTTGATCCAAAAAATATTCGCCCGGCTGGATTCAAAAATAAAACCACGACGATTAAGCAAAAGCGCCTCATCAAAACCTTTGTTTTGGGCTTTGGTATAGGCCCCTGCAAACATCTCATAATCTAAAGATTTCACGTTGGCCAAGCGCCTATTAGCGGCACGGTCTGTCTTGATCAAACAAACACGATAACTTTCCTTGTGAGGGATTTTATACGGCAATGCTGCTGCCATCAGGTGTATCTCCTGCCCTGCTTTCCAAACCATCAGCCTGACCCGGGCCGAACGTAATTTATTTCGACTAACCAAGACTCTGAATATAGATCGATCTATAGGGGGAGGTTTAATGCTTAAAATCTTAAGTCCCTGGCGTAACCGGCTGATGTGCAAGTCCACGTCCGACACCACTCCATCTAACCCCAGCATGGTTTCAAACACCCCTTTGGCCTTAAAAACACCCGGCGCAAATGCGTCAATGATCTGGGCACTGACTTTAATATATTGGCCGTCGAGATAGATCGTTCTCATAAAAAAGATTTGTTTAAAGCGGTGATCAGCGGCTGGGCCTTGTCCCAGGTTTCCTGCCACTCGTCCCGGGGATCGGAATCTGCGACAATGCCGCCACCCACGTGAAAAGTAATTCCGTTCGGTTTCAAAAAGATGGTACGGATCATCACGTTAAAATCCATATCACCTGAAAAACTCATATATCCCAGAGCCCCTGTGTAAAGCCCCCGAGGGCTGCGTTCCAATTCCTTGATGATCTTCATCGCCTCAATCTTAGGGCAACCGGTGACCGATCCACTCGGAAAGGTAGCTTGCAGCAGGTCAAACTGATCACAATCCCTGCGCAGACGGCCCTCGACCGTTGAAGTGGCCTGAAAAACAGAAGCGTATGTCTCAATGGTACGCATGGCCTTGACCTTAACGGAAGCATAATCGCAGACCCTCCCCAGGTCATTGCGCTCCAGGTCTGTCACCATCAAAAGCTCGGCGATCTCCTTGGGACTCTTCAGTAATCGTTCCTTTGAATCCCTGTCTTGAATTTTATTTTTTCCCCTCGGTCTCGTCCCCTTCATGGGCTTGACCTGGGCTGTCCCCTTTTGCAATTTCAAAAAACGCTCGGGTGAGGCGCTTAAGATCGCCTGCCTGCCGTCATCAAAATAAGCCCCGAATTCCGACGGGAAAGAGTCGCGTAAATTCTTATAAATAGCAGCTGGTTCTATATATTTACGCCATTGTGGTATTTGTACCTTTATTTGATGCGAAAGATTGATCTGATAAATATCCCCGCGGCGTATGTGTTCCAATGCCTGGCGCACAATTTTTATGTACCCGGCTTTAGTAAAATTGCTTTTGAAAATAAGGCGGTGTTTAGAAAAAGACCTCTTCGCTTCCCCCGTGATGACGCTTGAAGAAATTTTTTTTAATATGCCTTTGATGCGGGCTTGGGAGAAACTGGAAATGATAAGTTGATGTTTTTGGTGGTCCACCGCCAGGATGGTGTCATAAAATCCAAAGAACAAAGAACCATCATAACCCAAATACCCGACAGCTCCGGCAGGAAAAGTAAGGCGCTGGCGGGAAAGACGGTATTTATCAAACGTCTTTTTTAAACCCGGCAGGTCTCCCCCCTTGACGGTCGTGAACGGGGCGAACCCGATATAAGAAAATTGATCGGGCGAACGATGCAAACTGCTGTCTAAAAAAAAGACATGGGGCTGGTCCTTAAAGATACAAAAAACACTGAAGGCGTCCCCGTCGAAGGCAAGAGTGTGTTGAAAAACCGAAGGCATAGACTAGAAAAGCGATGCTTGGGATTTTTGATTCAATTTGAAATTGGGCTTCTCGACACCGAATTGATTTAGAAAAACGGAAACGTTCTGAAGGTCCTTGTCCCCTGCCATTTCCATCAGGCGCAAGAATACGGCCACGGTCAACTCAACGTCTGCCATGGCGCGATGGGTCTGGTCAACGACCACCCCCAGGGAACGTGCCAAATAAGCCAATTTATGGTTGCTTAAATAAGGCAGCAAGTCCCGGGCCATTTTTAAAGTATCCACGGCCGGGGTTTGGTCATTGAGCCTGCGGCCGATCAGGGCCAATTCATAGCACAGGAAATTAAGGTCAAAACGCACATTGTGTCCGGTCACACAGGCCCCGCCGATAAAATGGATCATCTGCGGCAGGATATCCGCAGCCAAAGGTGCTTGGGCGACCATGTCATCCGTGATATTATTCACCTGGGTAGCCTGGGACGGTATGAGCCTTTGAGGATTGACCAGGGAATAAAATTTATCCACAGCCTTGCCCTCCCTGATCTTCACCGCGGCAATTTCAACGATACGGTCACCTTCAACAGGAGAAAGACCTGTTGTCTCCACGTCAAAGATCACGAATTCAGCAAGTTTAATATTCATTTTTACCCCTTCAATGATATCGTGTATGAAGAAATTAATTCCGACGGATGATACGCTTGCTTGGCCCGAGCCACCTTAGGCATGGCGAAATCATCCATGGCATTGATCCGTCTGAAATCTTTTAATTCTGGATCGGCGCAAAAACTTTTAAACATGAAGGCCGCGGCGCCATGGACCTTTAGGTCTGCGATCTCGGCGTAAACACAAAACGTGCTTTGATCTACCGTAAAACCCAGGGTATAACCGACGATCTTTCCATCCGCCTTCAAAACCCTGGCGATCAGCCCCAGGGGTTTCCAAAACTTTAATAGCCGCGCGTGCACCAAACGGTTTTCTTGAAGCATGGAACGATAAATCTCATCACTATTGGCCCTTGCACGATCTTCTGCCCAGCGTTCATATAGCTCCATGCAAGGGGAAAAATCTCCATCCAAGTAAGGCTCAAAAGCATGTGCCCCATGATGTGTTAAAAAACTATTGCAATCATGCCGCTGGGATTTGTACGCATTACCTTTCAACGCCGCCAGATCTTCTTTGCGATACACGTACTCCACCGGCCTTAGGTATAGATTATACCTATCCGTATCAAATGCTGACAATAAATTTCCCGGAATATTTTCTATGCGGTTGACAGGCTTGATCTTCCCCCCCTGGGCCATCTGCTCAAAGACCAGGTCCACCGTCGATTGATCGAAACTTTCCCCTAAAGGAGGCAGGTATAGGAAACATCCTGGTCCTCCATGGGCAAAGATACACAGGCAGCCGTTGATCACTTTAAATTCAAAATCAAAGAAATCGCACCAGGCAAACAAGCTGACAAAAGAAAAAACGGATAAAGGCCGAGGGCCTTTGTTCAAAAATGAATCCACTAATGGCTTCTTGTCGAGAAGTTCTATATCATTCTTCATCATGAAATGTCGAATAGATGCAACAATTCCGGAGCATAACTGCTGTAATCATGGAACATGGCCTTATTACCGGACAAAAAACCCCTGATATCTGCCCGATGGAAGAACTCTTTCAAGTACGCCACATACGCATCATACGCTGGACGTGACAAGTGATCCTGCACATAAGGACAACTTAAATGCACATAAACCTTAATAGCATCGGGCGCCTTGGAAAGAATAAAGGGGTACAACGAACACTCAAAAGGCCTCTTGGTATAAATACCGCAGGTATTGTCCGTCGTTTTAAGAAAACGGCAAAAATGTTCCCCGCAATGTTGAATGGTTTTGACATACCCTTGCCCATCCAGCACATCCCCCGCGGTGATCAGATCAGCCAAACGCTCCTGATCACCGGCGCCTAATTTAGGACGCCAGGCAGAATCCGCCTCCTTGTAACGGCAGCAGCCATCACATTTAAGGCAAACTTCCGAAGGGACAAATTGTTTCAGGGACAGTTCTGTCATAGTCTATACTACTTTACAATGCTGCCCAGGGTCATTTCTTTGTCCGGCGCAAGCAAGGACATGCCGTTGGCATCTGATGCAGCTAAAAGCATGCCGTTGGAGGCCTCACCCCGGATCACCGCGGGTTCCATATTGGCGATCAGGATGATCCGGCGATTGATGAGCTGCTCAGGGGTATACGCCTTACGGATCCCGGCGACGATCTGCCTTACATCCTTTCCCGTGTCCACCTGCAGCACATAAAGACGGTCCGCGTTGGGATGCTCCTTGACCTCCTTGATCTGGGCCACCACTAATTCGATTTTCTTAAAATCTTCAATTGTTGCCATGATAATCCCTCTCTTTTATTATTGATCATTACGCTTCAACGCTATTAAATAATGCCCCTGACTAAACGGGACATAGTGCCGGTGAATATACCCAAGGATAACCAAAAGCTCAGGATATAAATACTCATAGGAAGATGGAACGCTTTGGGCCATTAAGATCTTTTCCATAAAAATATACGGAGGTCTAGACTTCTCCAGTTGGTCCAGGGTCACTTGCAGGCGATGGGTTGACAATAAACTCGTGAAGGGAAAAATACGCATGCGCATCGGCCGTGAATCGATCAGGGGGAAATAATAAAAGAACGATCTTCGATCCGCCTGCATCAGTATCCTGGTCTCAAAACTGCTGATCAAGGCCACGGCCTGGTCAGGGGTACTCAGACGGTCAATAAGATCGGCATCTTCACGAAAATCAAATTCACTCTTAAAATAGTCTTTGAATTCCCCATCGGTCTTAAAATCCGTTTCGATCCTCAGGTCCTCATCCTCCTGCCCTAAAGAATTGGCTGATAATTTTAAACCGGGCGAAAGCCCCCGGGGGATATTGTTAAAATAAAATGGCAGGTCTTTGTTAGGCCACTTGACCAGGGGTGCGATGATAGGATTCGGAGAAAAATTAAACATGTTCGGATAGTTAAGATACGCATGATTGGTAAAAAGTGAAAAAACTGCGCTTGCCAACACAATGACCCACCAGGCATGGCGGTGCCGGGCACCCAAGAATTTTCCCGCTTGTAAACATAGCCAACAAAGCACAAAAACAAAAGGAATGCCTACTGAATAATAACTCGTCCCCGCTGACCGGCAGACATAATAATGGTACAGCCCCATGCCGTAAACGCATATCACCGCCACGATGATATTCCTGCGGTCGATCTTTTTTAAGAAACATAAACTGACGACCGTTATGAACACGCCTCCATAGACCAAGGGCATAATAAAACCCATCAGGGATTCCAGGTAATTACCCTCTACGAGGCTTTTGTAAATGGGCAGATCGCCGTGCCCAATCAAGAATAACTGGATCTGTTCGGTCATATTGGCCCAAAAATCTTTTGACCATAGATGTGCGCCCTGGAATGCATAAAAAAAGACAAAGGTACAAAACAAAACGGTCGCAGCGCCGCATAAAACAGGCCTTAATGTGCTCTTCCAGAGTTGCTGTTTTTGTCCTATCCCTTCAAGGACCAGCCAACACAAATAAAATATATAGGCCAAGAACAAATAAACCCCGGTGTCAGAAACATAAAATAGGGCCAAGCCGCATACGGCGCCTGCGGCCATTAAAATATTAAAATTACCCCGACGGGTATGGACCAGCAATAAAAACAATACGATAATGTCAAAGAAATGTCTGATGATCGTCGTGTCCGGATAGGTAAAAATAAAAGGGTAAACCCCTGGATTGAACATTTTCCATTTGACCGCCATCAAGACCCCGGCAATGGCCAACGGAATATTCTTAAGCCAAACACGCAGGAAGGAATAACACAGGATAAAATATATGATGCTGGCCCAGATCAGGATCGAAAGAATCCCGGCATAGGATACACTCCCCAAACCTTTGGCTAAAAGAGCGATCAAGATAGGCATGCCCAGCCCATAATGCTCATAGACATCCACATTGATCATGGCCCCCTTACAAAAGGCCCAAACCTGCGCCATCAAGGCGGTGTCCATATGATGAAGGCAATCGCCGATCCACATACGGGCGATCACTCCCTGTAAATCAGGAACAAAGAGCAATCCAGCGATCAACAAAGGGACAAAAATATCTACTGCTTTCTGAACTGTCATCGAATGATCATTCAAATAGGCATAGCTGGCCTGAGCAGCCATCTTAAATTCTTTCCAAAAAACCTTGCTCAACACCGATCCCCCTAAAACAGCATATAAAAGATAAAAACCCCAGGACGGATACCCATAAACGAATATCTTGAACACCGCAAAGACCATTAGGAATAACCATCCTGCTTCAACCATGCAAAAAACACGCAGTTGCTTTCCCATCTTGGGGCTGCTTAATTGATCTTTAAATCCGATCAATAAAGCTGCCTGGCCTGCCATCAGCGTAGCCACCCAAAAACGATAGAAGAACATGTCCCTCTTAGGGAAAACCAATTGTTGATGACGGGGAAACAAGGTGCGAATAAAGTCAGATGGCGGGATCGGGATAAAGCTAAAAATCAAAACCAATACGATCAGTAATTGCAAAGATTCGATCACCACAAGAAGCGAACATAAAATAATATTGGGGACGCTATGATCACCCTCTTTGATCCACGGGGCGCTCATTCCTCTGCCTTTCTTTTCATCACGACCAGGTATTTCCCTTGGTCCATGAACTGATAATGGGCTTTTGTATAGGCAATGATCGCTAATACCCTGCCGTAATTTTCCTGATAAGAAGCGGGCAAGGAATCCTGTAGAAATACTTTTTCCATAAAAATATATCCGGGCCTGTCCTGCTCGAGCTGCTGCAACGTTTCACTGAGATATCCCGGCGTATTGACACCCTCCCCTGGCCATGACCTTAAGGTCATCGGCCTTGAGGTCAGCAGCGGAAAATGATAAAAGAATGGCGCCCGATCCGCCTGGATCAGGATCTTTGTTTCAAAACTGCTGATCAAGGCAACCCGCTCGCCTGGTTTTGTCAGGCTTTGGATCAAGGCTGCATCCTGTGAAAAATCGAAATGTTCCCTGTAATAGGACACCAGGTCAGCATCATTCTTAAAATCATCCTCGGTACGGATGTCTTCCTCGGTATTGCCCAGATCATTGACGGGCAATTTGTCCTGTTCCTTGGTGTTTTTATTCATATTGTTAAAATACCCCTGCCTGTCAGGGAAACGCTGGATCACCAGATTGTCAGTCATAGGATTACGGGAGAAACTCAATAAATTGGGATACGCCAAATAATTCTGATTGGTCAAAAGCGCATAAAAACTTAAGCCAACAGCCGCGGCTTTCAGTCGCTTTTGCCAAATCAACGGTAAAAACCAAAGACAGTGCATAAACCAAAAGCAAACGATCAAGATGAAGGACAAGACATCCACGTAATAACTGGTGATCGCAGATCTTACCACATAATACTGGTAATTCGCCAGCCCGTAAATGCAAAGCAAGGCGACAAACGGCCCCTCCACAGGACCCTTCTCTAAATATAAACAAGCAGCGATATATAGGAATGTCGCTATATAGGTAAAAGGCATGACCATACTCATCACAAACGCCCAGAAGTGGCGGTATTTCAAACTTTCAAACATGGGCATGGCACCGGACCGGCTGAAATCAAACATATACTCCAGCAAATTATGCCAAAATGCTTTTTGAAAGAGATGCACCCCCAGCGTCATCCATAAAAATATAAATGCTGACAGTACCGGCAATACCCAACATACTATATAACTTATCCGCTTGGGAGCATCTCTCAGCCATTGACGGCGCAGCAGAGGAAATATCATGAGAGCCACCAAATAGGCGTAAAAAGTGACCATCACGCATAGACCGCTGGAAGTCATGTAATACGGGGCAAAGCCGCTGTAAATAGCTGCCAATATCAGCCATCGCGACCGGCCGGAACGCATGTGCTGCAGCAATAAGGCCATCCACACAATATCCAGTCCAAAACGCATCACCGATGCCGAGGGAACGGTCCATATCAGCGGACTGACCCCGTAATGAAACATTTGGAGACGAAAGACCAATAGAAAAGCCACTCCCGCGATCAATGGGGACTTAAGCCAGTAACGCACCAGGAAGTACACCAGGATAAAATAACCGATCACAAAGAACATCATCGCCCGGAGTGCCGGTACATAGTCAAAACCTCCCCCAGCATGGATGAGTTTTGCAAAAATAACCGGCAGGCCCACCCCGTATTCGCCCAGCACATCCACCGAGGGCAATTGCCCGCACAGCGATGACCAGCCCGAGGCCATGATAAAAAAATCAAAATGATGAAAGCATTCTCCCATATAAATCATGGCCGCGACTCTTTCCAAGTCCGGCATATAAATCATCAGCACGATCACGACAAGCCACCAAGCATTGGCATAAGGAGACCATGAAATCATGTTTATCCGTTGGCAAAGATCCGTCACCCATTTCTTACACTCCGGATAGAATATCTTGCTGAGCGTAGCGATGACGATCAGGGCGGTAAGGGACCGTTGCGCTAATTGGGGGCTATTATCATAAATAACGAGCTTAAAAAGAGCGCTGACCATCAGGAAGCTCACGGCCCCCTCGAAGGCCAGGAGCCATCGATTAACGGGCTTGCGCCAAAACTGAAAAATGATCTTCCCAATGGCCAAGGCCACCATGATAAAAACAATATAGATCACCAGGTCCCATTGAGGGGCTATCCGTCCTGCATCTTCAGGAAGAAGGATATCATTGATCAAGACCGGCGCGTGCCATAGGCCCAATAACTGCTGCCCCATGACCGCTGCTTGAATGGCCCAGCAACAAATCAACGTGGAATATAGAATTATCTCTTTATTTGATCTTTGCATATTTCTATCGCCGCTGCAATGCCACCAAGAATCCCTGACGGGTATATTCCTGGTAATGATTGCGTATATAACTCAACACTGCATTTAATCCGCTATCGCCTAATTCCTGCGGCCCTTGGGACCACCAACGTTCATCAACAAAAACATATAAAGCATTTTCATCAGCCAGGCTGTTGATCAACTCGAGGCATTGTCTTTTCGTTTTCAAATTCAATCCCCCCGGGCCCTTATCAAGGCCTGAGGTCATCACTGGAAAATCCTTGAACAAGGGCTGACGTTTGGCTTCCATCAATAAGGCGGTCTCAAAATTGCTCAGCACAACAGCCTTCTGCCCTTCCTGGATTAATCGTCGGATCAACGGCGCTGACTGGGCAATGGCATCAAAATGCTCTGCATAAGCCCTGTCCTGGGCGAAACGCTCGTCATCCTGAAAAATAATATTGGGATAAGTCAACATCAGGCGATTGGTCAGCAAAGCGCCTAAAACCAGCAAGAATATCCCGGCATAGGCCCCGCGCCTGACCAAAATACCCGAGGAATGAAACACTTGCCTGAGCCACCAGAGCATGATCAAGATCGCCGGTACCATCAATGACCCGTAATAACCGATCATCGGATGTTCCAGATAATCGACAAAGATCATCAAACCATAAATGCAAATGACGACCGGCAGGCGCAGCTGGGATCTGTCTTGGGTATTCTTCTGCCCCATCATCACCAGCAGACTAAAAACATAAAATAGGGGAATAAAAAAACCCATCAAAAACGGAAAGAATTGCCTGACCCTTAACGGCGCCATCATCGGCTGATCATCAAACCCTAAGGCATCAAGAAAGCCATTGGATTTAAACCAGCCATAAACCAAGAGCACCCCGGCCAAAGCCGCGGCACCATAAAATTTCTTGGGATACTTAAACGCAATAAACCAAAGCCCGAAAAATAAGGCAATGTCCCAGCCGTGCGCCAGGAATGTATTGGCTGGGTTGACCCAAATACAAGGCGCGCTGCCGTAATAGAACATACCCATTTTAATGGCCAGCAAAGCACCCGTGCCCGCCAGTAACCAGCTCTTGAGCCATAAACGAATAAAATAAAATAATCCGACGATATAGACAATGGCCAGCACGACCAGGATCTGGACGGTCTGTTCATAATTAACATACCATCCCTGCCGGATAAACCACCCGGCAACGCGGTCCAAATGATTCCATTGGTCCCATACCAGGGCCAGTGCCGTCACATTTTGCGGGTTTGGAATGAAGAGTAATAAAACCACTCCCCCGATTGAAAGGGCCTGAAAGGCGATCGTATACAAGCGGGGGCATCGTTCAACCGCGACAAAACTTTGTAGATGTTTATAAAAATTGTTGATCTCGGGAAAGAAAACCTTGGAAATGATGCTCAAGCCGCAGACCACACAGAAAAAAGGCGGTACCCATGAAGGATTTTCATAAGGCAGCACATTCCAAAAAGGGTAACGGTAGCTCGTCCATTTAAAAAAACAGAACACCATCAAAAAACACCATACACCTTCCAGCGCCAGCCAAAGATTGAATTTGCGGCGAAAATCAGGTGAGCTCATTTTAGGCAAGATCCATTTCACGCCCAAGGTCATGAGGACGACACTCACCCCCAGGAATAGCACGTAAAATAATGTTTCCCTTTCAGGTTCAACACCTTTCAGGTAAGCTTCGTTCCACACCAAGGGGATGAAACTATAAATATAGATGACAACGGCAATGATCTGTGTTGAAAGTAGCAGGACACCTGAAACCAATGACCACATCATTCTATCCTTTTTAAGGCCACTAAATATTCACCCTGGGCAACCGGGGTATAATGCGTACGGACATAGTTGACCAATGGCACCAGCGAGGGAAAACGGAACAAGTAAGCTTGCGGCACCTCATTGACCATATAGATCCTCTCCATAAATACATAGGGAGGTTTGACATCTTCGAATTTCTTGATCGTTTTGGCCAACTGGTCTTTGGTATAAATACTGCAGGCCTCAAAACAACGCATGGTCATCGGCCGTGATATGAGCAGAGGAAAATAGTAAAAGAACGGCTTACGGTTGGCCTGCATCAGCATTTCCACTTCAAACCCGCTGATCAAGGGCACCTCATCCGAATGGGCTGTCAATGATGCTATTAATTGGGCATCCCGGGTAAAATGGCTGTTTTTGAGGTAATATTGAACGAGTTGGGTGTCATCTTTAAAATCGCTCTCCGCCAATAATTCCTCATGGGTGCCTCCCAAAGAATTAACGGACAATTTCAATTCCGGCTCAAAGCCCCTGAATAAATGATTGAAATAGGGATTACCGTCGGGTAAGGGCAACGCTACCTTGGGATCTGTCAGGGGATGTGAAGATAAATTGACCATATTAGGATAACTCAGGAACATATGCGTGGTCACCAGCGCCCCTATGGCCAACGCAAGCAAGGTCAAACGCACCGCTATCCGTCGATCTTCTTTCAAACGATCAATGGCGATCTTAAGCCAAAAGCCCACGATAAATACATACGCCAAACTCACGCCATAATAACTGGTGCTCACCGAACGTGCCACATAATAATGGAAGGTCCCCAGCCCATAAAAGCACAGGACCACGGCCAGCCATTCTGTTTTATCTGATAAATTAAATGCCATGCGGCCCAAAAGGACCAGCAAGGTCAAAAAATAGACCATGGGGATCACAAAGCCCATCAGCGATTCCAGATAATGATGGTCCAGCAATGACTTATACATGGGCTCCAGGCCAAAACCGCTGGTAAAATAAGTGATGAACTCGGCAATATTGCCCCAGAATTGCGCTGTTATTATTTTAGGACCGATCGTCAATGTCAACAATGCTGCCGCCGCGATCAGGGGAAGCAGCAGCAATAGAAGATCCCTGAGACGCATATGAAAATATTTGCGCCAGGCAGGCATGGCCCACAATAATAAAATATATGCGCCGAAAGAAGCTGTGCCGTACAGACCTTCGGAGGTCAAATAATAGATCCCGAAACCGCAGGCAGCCCCTGCCCCCAGCAGCCATTTCTTTTGGCCTGTGTTGATATGCATCCAAATGCACCAAAAATAGACCACATCATAAATAAAACGGATGGGTGTTTGGCTACCGTAGGTGAAAACAAACGGGAATACCCCCGTATGGAACATCTGCAATTTAATGGCTATCAACATCACCGCCGCAGCCAGCACCAGTGACCCTAACCAGCGGCGGATCAAGAAATACCAGGCCAGGTAATACACCAGTGTCCCCATGACCATAATGCCCATGACATGCTCATAACTAAAACCACCCAAAAACTGCGCCAAACGGCTGATGACAACAACAAAACCAATACCGTATTGACTGATAATATCCATGTCGAGGGTCTGGCCGGACAAATAAGCCCATCCAGGGCCCATGATAAAACTATCATTATGATGGAATTGTTCACCGATAAAATTCCTGGCTACGACTCCCTGGATATTCGGGATAAAAAGGATGATAAATAAACCCGCGGGCACTGACCATTCAGCGACACGCTGCCAATAGGGGTCGTTCTTGGCCCCAAGCAACAGGACCCAAGCCCTGGGCATCCATTCTTGCCATCGCTGAAAAAATATTTTACAAAGACCCATGGCCATCAAAAGTATGATGAAGGCATCCTCTGCCAAAACAGGACGGTTGCTATAAACAATCATCTTAAAGGCAGCACTACTCCCCAGGAAGGTCAACACGCTCTCCATGATGAAATAAACCTTATGATCCTTGAACAGGTCCTTACCCTCCAAGTGTCTTCGATTAAACCAAAGTAAAGTGCCCTGGAACAATACAGCGGCGATCAAAACGATATGATAGATGACTGTTTTCCATTCCGGTTTAAGCAGGTCCCTCCACTCCGGCAATACCTGGCTGATCAGGTCTGATGATGGCGCAACATGTCCTAAGACAAAAGCAGACACTAAAAGGACCTGCCATGCCCATAAAAGACTGAGCAAGGTCAAAAAGATCAAATTGCGGTTAAATAAGGATACTATTGTCATTTTAATTTTAAGGCCGTCAGGTATTGCCCCCGGGTTTGATATTGATAATGCCTGCGTATATACGCCATTAATGATTTAAAGCCCTCGTGGCCGCTTTCATATTTTTCTGCTTCCGGTCCCTCGAACAAACGCGTCTGGATAAAAATATGCGCCGGTCTTTGATCCTCCAACTGCTTCAAGGTCACCCCGAGCCTTGCATAAGTATGGATATAGATGCCTCGCAGTTTATCCCCCTGCATATGTTCTGACTCCACCATGGGAAAATAATAAAAGAACGGCCGGCGATCCGCCTGCATCAATATTTTGGTTTCAAAGCTGCTGATCAATGGCACCCGTTCCTCAGGAGCGGTCAATGCATCGATCAAGGACGCATCCTGGCTAAAATCAAAACTCTGTGCGTAAAACTTTTTCTCCGGCCCCCAATCCCAAGCTGACATATTCAACACGCTTGGGTAGTACATATACCAATAACTCGTCACCAAGGCGGTGAAGGCCCATACGCACAAAACAAGCTTTATCACCCTTTGCCAACGCTCCTTACAACATTTTAACAAGGCCATCAGCCAGAAGAGCAAAACAAAGATCAGGGGAATGCATACGGCATAATAACTGGTCACGCCTGAGCGATGGATAAAGTAATGGTATAACCCCAGCCCATAAAGACAGATCAAGGTGATCCATAAAGACGGCTGAGACCGGCGGAACAAGAACATCCCCAAGCTGTATAATAAAGTCCCCATATAAAACAAAGGAATGATAAATCCCATGCAAAAAGCAAAGAACTGCTTATCTTTAAGCCCTTCAGTGATGGGCAAGGCGCCCCAACCCTGAAGGAAAAGTGACGCGAATTCGAATGTCCTTTGCCAAAAATCATTCTGCCAAACCAGGGACCCATAAAAAATACTGAGCACTCCCAGGGCAAT
>Ga0206883_1081_pt1 | contig 14437 bp, 18 predicted proteins | sample Alteio_BWOrgCont_2_FD_152910 | JGI IMG/M metagenome (GOLD analysis project Ga0206883, IMG submission 152910) | Enriched cells from forest soil in Barre Woods Harvard Forest LTER site, Petersham, Massachusetts, United States -... | ecosystem: Environmental > Terrestrial > Soil > Temperate forest > O... | reverse complement strand
GCTAACTCGGACCTACTTTAGTTAACTCTGCCAGTACTTTTACTGACAGTTTCACTGACAGTAGCGCGCTTGACTTCCTTTTTTATTTAGCGTCAAAGTTTACGACTGATATAAACAATTAAAAAAACTTATTATGGCAAATGTTTACGTCGAGCCAGAGCCGAAGGGTCGCCCAGAGGGCACTCCTATCACACACTATGTTTTAGAGTACGCGCACAGAGCGCGGGTTACGTCCACCAACTATTCCACACAACACGAGGCTATTACTGACGCAAAAAAGCTTGGACATAGTCCACTTATTGCCCGCGTGCGAAACACTGATAAGGGCAATCCTGACCACTGGCGTGCCGCCTAAGAGATGGAGTGAGAATCTGCGCTAGATGGCGTCCACTCGGGAACTCTGCCAGTGCTTTCACTGCCAGTTTCATTGACAGCTACGATGTCGTTTATCAATGCGTTGGAATAACTTTTCGGATAGAATCTCCGTCAGCCACGTAAAGGCATCCAGCACGGTCGATTGCAATCGATCCAAGGTCGGCAAATCTGACTTTATCGACAGCTACCGGCGCGTGGTCGTATGAGTCTGGAGAGAATTGCCCAGCGGGGGCGTGATTCTCGAGCACGGTCTCGACCCAGCCATCGGGCGAGATTGCCCGGATTCTTCCCGCGTCGCAAACATACACCGTGTCGTCCGCAGAGACGGCGAGCCCTGTAATTGCCGTAAATCGCGCTTCTGTTCCGTGGCCGTCGGAGCGGCCCGGCTGGTCGGCTATTCCGGCAATCGTAACCACCGTACCATCGGGCGCAATTCGACGAAGAGCCGTCGAATTTTCGGAGACGTAAACATTGTCGTGGCTGTCCACGGTCAGCAAACGCGGGTTATTAAAACGAGCTTCGCTGCCACGTCCATCAACCTCGCCCACTTCGCCTTGTACCCCCGCAAGATCGCTTTCGGTGCCGTCTGCGCTCACGCGATATACGATCTGCGCGAAATTCCGCGACACATAGAGAGAACCGGATGCGGAGAATGCCAATCCGCAACCCGGTAGTAGGGCGGCTCCGGCTTTATCAAGAGCACGGTACATATTTCCGTCTGAGGTAACTTCGACGATGTCGTCACGTTGTGGATCAGCTACATACAATGTCCCAGAACGGTCAAGCGCCAGACCAGTTGGCAATCTAAAACGATGAGCATTGTCCCTTTCATCTGAGGCATATTCGCCGCTGCGGCCTGCGACAATTGTTATTACTCCATTCGGCGAGAGCTTCTGAACAGTTCCTTGCCAAAGATCAGCGCCGACTCCGAAATAAATATTTCCAGAGGCGTCAACTAACAGCGGACCCACGTTACCGAGATTATGAGCGAGAGTAACGACCCGCCCCTTGGTGATTTTCCGTGAGCGGGGCTGCGATATGCGTGTCAGCGTCGGGTTGGAATCCTGATCTTGGGAAAGTCCGAAAGCAATTCGTCGAATTGTTCCACGGCCCGTGTGCTCGCCGGTGTCTGCAACAAAGATTGTGCCTGTCGGGCTGACCGCGATAGCAGCAGGCGAATCGAATTCGGCGGACGATGCCGGTCCATCTCTCCAGGCTGCATGGAAATTATTGAAATCACCGGGATCTCGCTGACCACATAAAGTTGAGACCGTGCCGTCTGGTAGAACCTGCCGAATTCCTGACACTGAGGTGTCTGCGACGATGACCGCGCCTGAATTAGTGATTGCTATCCCGGACGGCATAAAAAAATGCGCGCGGGATTCATAGGTGGTGTTGGGTCCTGAAGCACCGTCATTGGAGCCAAGTTCATTGGCCATTCCGGCGACTGTGCTTACCACGCCATCCGCAGTGATTCGCCGTATCGTTCCGTTGTAGGTATCCGCGATCAGGAGATTACCGTTCTCGTCAACAGCAATGCCCTTTGGCCGGCTAAACTGGGCGTCCGGGCCTGATCCATCGCGGCTGCCTTGACCGTAACCCGCGAGTTTGGTGACCGTGCCATCCAGGTTGATACGCTGCACAATCGACCCGGCAATGTAAATGTTCCCCTTTGAGTCCGCCGCTATTGGCGAAGTAGACACGTACAATGCGTTGTCGCCGCCTATTGCGAGGCCGATGGGCTGTGGGGGGGCAACCGCCATCTGAGGAACCACAAATCTGTCAACGATTCCAAAGCCGCCATTACTTTGGGTCGTGAGCGGCCCGTCATGCGTGAATGTGATCTTTTCCCCGATCAACCGGACAGAGAATGTGATGGCCGGATTAAGTTGAAGGCGTCCATCCGAATGAATGACTCCAACTGCACGACCGCCACCTTTCGCGAATAGCTCCCAGATTATTGAAGCAGCGCCGCGATAAGTGCAGACAAAGACGTTGTCGTCACGATCTGAGGCAAGGCAGGGCGCTATTCGGTCATGTTCCCCGCCTTCTCCCGGCCAAGGCGCCTTGCCTGCAATGGTGGTAACGATGAGCTCTTCCGAAGTCCTTGCGACCAAACGGGCGGCAAGAACGACGACTAAGAGAGTCAGTCGTGCCAAAGTGTAGGAATAAAATGCGGTACGGGCGGGAAACCGCCGACTGTTTCTCAGGGGCTTACTCATTTCTTGTCCCTTTCTCGGGATTGGGATCAGGTGACGGTGTTCAACTCGTGGGATCAAGGCCCGATATCTTCTCAAACCGATTCGAAAAGATTGTACGCATTGATATCCAAAGACTAAAGAGCACAAGGATAATGAGCCAAGCGGTTCTTTTTGGGTTACGACTCAAATAGGCTCTGAGAGCGTCGATGTCTTCGAGTTGAACGAGTAAACCCATGGCCCAGAGGTCAGCTTCATTCTCCTTCGTGAGAATGATCGGCAAAGCTCGGCGTGTCCGCCGACTGAGTTCGGCAAGCCGAGGGGACTGCCATTCGCGGCTAAGAAACCAATGCCGATAATGTCGCCTCGGCCAGTGATCGTGAAACAGATAGTGAGCGATTTCATGGGCTATGGTGAAGCGCTGCTCAGCGACGGGATGGCTCGCATTGATTAGAATGAATCGCGGTTCGTCGCCCAGTCCGAGGCAACCGCACACGCTCTCCGGTAGATCGGCGGTATACTCGACATCCAAATCGTAGTATCTAGCCGCGTCGAAAACCGTAGGTCTCGGTCTGCCTTTCATTGGGCGTGACGCTTTCGGGCTAAATCCTGGGCGAGTTTGACTACCTTCGCAAACTCGTTTGGCGCCAGCGGCGCGAGTGAGCGCATTAGAAGACGTTGGTTGTCTCTGTTAAGTACTTTGCTAACGAGCTCATCATGGCGCCCTGCCGCATCAAAAAGCCGTCCCCGCGGTTGAATATCAATTGCTTCCTCCAGCTTAGTAATGGTTTCGTCACTCGGCGTCCCACGTTCTCCATTTAAGAGGAGCGACAGATAGGACGGGGAAATTCCCGATTGTCTCGCAGCGTCTCTTAGTGAAAGTCCAGATGCAGCCAATGCCTTCTTGAGCAGGCGGATGAACGGTTCGGGGGCTGATGTCCCTTCTTGTGTTGCCATTTCAAAGCGAGGCTGCGGTCGCGTTTACTGAGAGTCAACACCAAATGCGACAGAACCGTTGGTATCCGTTGACAGATAGTCAACAGTCACCACTGTCCGGATTATTATTTTATGGTAAAGAACAAAGTGACAATTTGGAGAGAGCAGAAGGGGATATCGAAGGCAGCCCTGGCGCGGCGCATTGGGGTGAGCCGCTCGTACGTCACGCGGTTGGAGCAGGGTGACATTGGGCCGAGCGCTGACGTCATGTTTCGGATCGCAAGGTATTTCAAGTGCGGAATCGACGATGTTTTCCAATGGGTCGAAACCGAAGACAAAACAGAGCGCAACCCGCCAGGCGCGCCGCCCTGCGTCAAATGCGATGTAAGGACTTTCACATCGGCTGCGGCCAAGCCTGTGCGCAATCAGTCGGCCACTCTGCCCGCCCGTCCAGCGGTAATGGAGAGAGTAACGGACAAATCGTTGGTAAATCCAACGGCGGAGGCCGTGGCGTCGCCTGTCGCGTAGTTAAGCCAAAGAAAAAATGAAACAACAAAATGCAGTAGAAAGCTTCCTGGCGGGCCGCCGCGTGGTCATCGCCAAATTTGTAGCGCATCGCTACAAGGAAGTTCAGAACAAAGCCCAGAAAGTCGTCGGCATCGTGAACCTTTACGAAGTTCAATGCGCCGACGGGAAGGCCCCCACAGTTCAGTTGTGGTGCCCTCGCAGCGTTCAGACGGTCGAGCAGGCCGCCAAGGATTGCCCGTGCCCCTTCAAGGACGGACAAAAAATGGTAGTGGAGTTCGATCTGATGGAGCCGAACACGTTTGACGCCAAGAACGGCGTCATCATCCGTGCCGGTTCGGTGCTGCCATTGGAGTAGTTCGTAACGTGGTCACGCAAGGCGACCCCGTGGGATTGGGTGCGGATGGGTGGGGACGGGCGCGGAGCGCCCGGCCCTACCCTTCCGCCCCATCCTTGTCCGAAAGGTGTGTCCAGATGGGTAGACTCAAAGGTAAGACATGAACAGAGCCAGAAATCTAGAAGCGGAAAAGCGGCTTAAAGTCGCGCAGTTGAACGTCGAGATGGGTGATTGGGTTCACTCGTTGGCCCCGTGGCAGATCATCTCGCACATGACGTTCAGCTGGGAGGCGTCCATTCACTCGGCCCAGCGATGCTATGAGAAGTTTATGCGGTCGGAAATGCGGGGCGTATCGTATTTTTATGCGCTGGAGCAGAATCCCGCCCGGGATGGTTACCATGTCCACGCGCTGTGGTGCGACTGCCTGAACAAAGAGCGGCGGGTGGTCTGGCGAACATGGTTCGAGCGTTATGGTCGTGCGCGGATTGAACCGGTCAACAGCAGGGACGATGTTGCCGACTACTGCGCAAAATACGTCACGAAGAATGGTTCCTGGTGGAATGTGAAACTGCTGGGACATCGGCATCCAGATTTTGCGGATTTCAGACTCTCAGGCGGCTGATATGAGCGACGATCAATTTCACTTCCTGAGTCTGTTGGGGCAGCTTCCAGCACGGCTCACGGCGGAACAAGCCGCGTGGGTCATCAATTGCCAGCCTCATGCTGTGCCGGTCCTTGTGATGGCTAGGCTCCTCAAGCCCTTGGGCAACCCGATGCCAAACAGCGTCAAGTATTTCGCAACGGTGGACATTCTGGAGTTCGCCAAAGATCGAGCCTGGCTCTCCAAGGCCACAAACGTCGTCGGCCAACACTGGAAACAGAAGAACCAGCAGAAGAAAATCAGATCACTTCCACCAGCCGATTGCCCTGTCCAAGCAGTTGGACGATAGCGGGCAGGCGCGGCTCGATCCACGCGCGCAATTCTCGATTCGTCGTGTTACCGACGCGAAACCAGACGATCAAGGGGGATTCGGTCACGCGCGCAGATCGCTCCGCGAAGTCCTCGTCCTTGGTCACGATTACCACGCCTTCTTTTAACGCGTAAGCCCAAATCGGGTCGTCCTCCGCTTCCCGCAATGCCACGTCCTCGACGTGTTGGGCTTCATGTCCCCAATCCTTTAGCCAGCGCGCCAGTGCCGGTGGCAATTGGGCATCAATCAGAAACTTCACTTGGCCAGCGACAAGACAGCGTGATCCGCCTGCGCGGCGGCATACTCAAGGGAAGCCTGGATGTCCTCCCGCTGGAGGTAGGGGTAGCTTTCGAGGATTTCGGCTTCAGATGCCCCAGCTGCCAGCATGTCGAGGATGTCCTTCACCCGTATTCGCATCCCGCGAATGCAAGGCCGTCCGGCACATTGGGCCGGGTTGAAGGTGATCCTCTGGAGTTGGCTCATGCCGTAACTGTTACTTTGGCCGGGCGAGGTTGCAAGTCGGTTTGGGCCGACGTTGACGGTGAGTCGGTGGGGGCCAAGGGCAGAGGGATGATCGGGGCCGCTATCCGAACCTTGCATCCGAGGCGGGCAGCGGATTGGAATGCGCCGTTGGAACTTCGTCCAGCGAGCACTGTATCATGGATACCAACCTTCAAAACCCGATTATTACCGCAAAACCCGGGAAATCCTACTGGCGGCAATATTTCCTCGTCGGACCAACTGCCGGCGCGATGGTCGGCACGCCGTTTGCCGCGCTCTACGTCCGGTTGTTTTATCCCGGTGCACCTGAGAGGGTGTTCTGGACGGCAGTCTTAGTGTGTGGTGCGTTGGGCACGTTGCTCGTGGTAATGTGGGGTGTAAGGAGGGACCAGCGGAAACTCCAATACGCTCTTTACGGCGATCGCCTCGTGCTGGGGATTGGACGCGATTGCGTTGAGGTCTTCTTTTCGGAAATCGAATCTATCGCCTTGGGGCTGCCCCGGCGGGTCCCTTTATTTGTGAAGCTCGTGTCTCGCGACCCGCGAGTGAAAGGAGTCCTTGGACTGCGTGCAAACTGTCTTGTGGTGAGGATGACAAACCAGCGCGTTCTTCCTCTTAGCTTGGGGTTGATCCGCGCTCCAAACGGCGGCGAGCTACTTCGGCATCTGCTGGAACTTAACAAAGATAAAGTCCAAAAGACGGCTGTCTACACGCCGGAAGAGGAACGGGCCTTTTCGATGCTACGCTTAAACAAGGTGACGTCGTACTGACAGCGGTCAGACCACCACAGGTACGGATAATCGCTTTAAGCAGTTGCTGCTCGCATCGGTATGATCACGGCATCGCCAGTTGGGCCATGCTTCTTTTCGTAATCTTCCAACGGTGGGATGATCACCCGGGCCCTTTTTGCATAGGCACGGTGTACGGCCTTGCTAGCGTGTCCCAGGGCCTCCTGGGCGAACCTTTCAGGGTAGCCGCAGGTCTTGGCCCGCTCCGCCCATGCATACCGGTAGCTGTGCAGAGTAATGCCGTTAATCCCCAATCGGTGGCAGCAACGCCGGAATTCACGTGACCGATGCGTTTCCCGCTTATTTCGGTGGTGAGGAAAGAGCGGCCCGGTTTGTGGGAGTGAGTACAAGACCCCTTCGAGGTCACTGCCAAAGCGTATGATCGAAGCCGTGCCGGTTTTCTGTCGTTGAAAGCTGACGATCTTGGTTTGCCAGTCGATGTCCTCGGCGGAGAGGTTGGCGACATCGGTTTGGGCGGCACCTAAGTGCCAACAGCATTCGTAGTAGGCTCGGCGCTCTGGGTTGAGTTCGCTTGCGACAATGGCCTGGTGCTCGGTCCAGGTTACCGCTCGCTTTTCCTTGAAGCGAATTTCGGGCCATCGTTTCTTCGGGAGGACCGGCCAGGGCAGCCAGCCAAGGTCCAGGGCGAAATTATGAATCCGGCGCAAGAATGTGTTCGTTGAGACTGATCCGGCCTCAAGTACCTTGAGAAAGTGGATTGGTTGGGTTTCCACGATGGGAATAGCGCGGAGGAGGTCGAAGGCCTTGTCTGCCATGGCCCGGTCATGACGAATCAGCGTGGCTCCGGTCTTGGCCGTAGCCATCTCGTCCATCGCGGCCTGCCAGGGACGCTTAGCGACTTCGGGGTCATTCGCGGAGAGATACGTCCTGGCCATCTGGAGGTTGAGGATGGGCTGCCGGAAGGCCTCGTTTCGGGAGTGAAGGAGAGTGCGGGCCTCGCATTCATCCTTCGTGCGGAGACTGACTTGCTGGCCAGTGGTCGTGTCTTCGCAGTAGAAGACCTTTGCCCGGCGGAACAGAGTGAAACGTTGCTTCATGGTGATGCCCTGAATCGTAGAGCATTCCAAGCGACCGCGTTAGCGGGTAGCGGGCGAGTTTCAGCGGAGTATCAGCGAATTCTAGCGGGTTGTGGTCCCCCACCCGATTTTACTGACACTTTCACTGACAGTGGCCCTTCCGAACTGCGTATCTCTCTGCTGCCCTAGCAACAGAATTTGGAGGCGCGGGTCGGAATCGGCCTGTTTCGTCGCGTTTGCAGCTTCAAAATGCCCGACTCTCAGAAGGAACCAAGAACAATCTGCTACTACTCCACCACCACCGATTTTAACTCGGTTGGTGTCCGTTTTGGTGTCCGCCCTGGTAGCTGAGGCCGCCTAAGCGACTTCTCTCCGGTAAAAAACATCACTTCCCGGAGCATATAAAAACGCTGGAGGACCTACGGGTGCCCAGTGCGGGCATTGCATCACGTTTGGATAATCGCGCGCCAGACACTTCGCCACCGCTTCATCGCCGGGCATTACTTGTTCTCCTTCGACTAGCAGACGCCATTGGGTATTTGCTGTCATGCTGGGATCGTGAAATAAACCTAAAGGAAAACAAGCTACTAATCAGGGATTTGGATGGGCTCAAAATGAGTCACTACCTGTGCTCTTGCTTACTTGCAGTTATCGATAACTTTCTTTAACGTCAGTGGAGATTTCAATCCGTTTAGCCGCTTGCTTCAAAGCAATTTGACGCCGGACCCTTCCAAATGATCAACGAAATTGCATTCACGAAATTTAGGGCCATTGAAAGAGCCGCCTTACCCCTCGGTCCGCTCAATCTGCTCGTTGGCCCAAACGGCACGGGAAAAACGACGGTGTTGGAGGCTGTCCGATTTATAAGGAATCAAGGAACGTTTGCCGATTACCTCACACTAGGCGCCCAACTTAGTGAACTCGAATTGCGTGCCAAACTCGAAATCTCGAACAGGAAATTTCAATGGACAGCAAAAGGGAATGGCGGCGGATTAATTGGCCTCGATAATAGGCCTATGGGTCCGGCGGATACTATTGCTTACGATCAATGGCGCGGACGCATCCGGCATTATGCTTTTGACGCGTCAAAGATGCGCGCACCGGTAACAATACAGCCGCATCAAGAGTTAAATGAGACCGGCGCCAATCTCGCGGGTTTTCTAGATTTTTTGCGCGATAATGGGAGTGCCAACTTTGAAGCATTGGAGCATGCAATGTCGAGGTGCCTACCGGAATTTGATGAGATCGGGTTCGATAGACCCTCTAATGGCCACAAGGCATTGAAGCTGCATCGCCGTGGCCGGAATGATTTCATAGCCGCTGGGAATTTAAGCGAAGGTACGCTCTACACTCTTGCGTTGCTCGCGATGGCGTTCCAGCCATTCATGCCAGCTGTCGTATGCATCGAAGAGCCGGATCGAGGGATTCACCCGCGTCTGTTTCGCGAAGTTTACGACGCTCTTTGCCGACTCTCCTTTCCGGATCGCAAGGAGGCAACGCACCAACCCATTCAAGTAATCGTCACGACGCATTCGCCGCACTTTCTGAATCAATTTACGGAACATCCGGAACGAGTTATTGTATGTGAACGGAAACCACAGGAAGGCGTCACATTCCGAAATCTCGGTAGTGACCCAGCTGCCCGCGAGATTCTTGAAGATTCTTTGATTGGGGATGCTTGGTACGCCGGTGCGCTCGGCGGAGTTCCAGCGAATAATTAATGGAACTCGCGGTCTTAAGCGAGTCCTCTGCGGATGAAGCGGGATTGTTCGCGTTCGTTCAATCCCATGTAAAAGGCCCTCTGGCGCGGGCGGCTTGTCCGATGCGAGTCCGCAGAGGATGGCCTGCTATTCGGGACGACCTAGGCCCCGCATTACGCGCAATCTATCATTACACGTCTGCACAGTGCCTGCTCATCGTTGTAGACGCCGATGGAGCTCCACTGGATGAAAATCACCCCAATGATCGACTTACCCAATTAAACGAAATCGTTGGACGATCGCTCAGGATTAATCGTCAAGACCGTCCGCCACTGCGTGTGGCTATCGGTCTAGCTGTGCCATCAATCGAAGCATGGTGGCGCGCGCCACATGACCCGCTAATCACTGAGGCTGCATGGAAGGCCCGGCAGCGGCCGGGGGGAGCTGGGTACACAAAACTGTCCCTAAAAAGCCAGCTATATGGCACCGAAGATCCATCGCTAGCAAGCGAAACGGCCGTCCTTTGCAACGGTGCGGCCGCAGTCGCCGCAGCCGCGTCCGTGTTGGCCGCCCGGTTTCCATATGGTTTTCTTCCGATGCTGCGCGAAATTCAGAGCTGGGACAGTCCACTTTGAATTACGGACTCCTACGCACGCTAGAATAAGCGTGTTACAATTAAGGACATGGCGAGCGAACCGCAGGTCATTTACATCCCTCCGTTTGCCAATGTTCGGCTCATCGAATGTCGGGACTTTATGGCGCTCGTACCGGTTTGCGCGTATCGCGAGTTCTTCGGCTACGGCAAAATGAAGGCTCGTGATGTTCCGCTGAAGGAAGAGAGGGGGTTCTTGGGGGTGTTATTGAGTAATTGCCCGGCAGACGAAGAAGTCTGGGCGGTGATGTCATGGAAACGATTTGAGGACGGGCACGAGGAGGAGGGGCTCATGAACTTCCTTTTTGCGGGGACGACAGAGAAGGACGCGAGGAAGGCGATGGCGCGGATGATTCGCTTTCACAGGATGAGCAAGGATGACCTGTTAGCGCTGAGTCAGTGCTTTGAGGCCAAGGAAGACGACTTGGCTTACATTGAGAACCGATTTCCGGACTTTCAGTCGCCGGCGGCTGGTCCAGGCGAGATCGAGGCGAACGACCTGTACCAAGTGAGACTGAAAGTCTTGGCTGGGCTGCATCCGCGAACGGTCAAATTGGTGCGGCAAGCAGATGCAGCCACAGATCTTAACGACCGGCGAAAACTAGCGCGCGAGGCAGTCGACGCGTATTTCGCCGAGCTGGCGCATAGTTGGACCGAGGACGAGGTGTTGGCGTGGCAGCGCAACAACCCTGTTGGGGTGGAATGGATGTGCGAATTTGGACGAGCGTTTCAAGAACCAGAGCGGACGATTGATCCGATCAACTACGAACTAGCTTTCAGGTGGCTTCGTCGGAAATACAACCTTCTGACGGCAGAAGAACTGTCGGATATGATTCTGGTCGCAACGGGTCAGCGTTTGATGTCCGGAGCGCTCAAGAAACGCCGTGAACGGCTTGGACTGACCACAAAACGACCTCCCGGCCCGCCGCCCAGAGACAGTCAATAGTTTAGGACATGACGGCCACGTGTGCCGTCCCAATCTCCTGCGTTTCAGATTGCGCCCGCTAGTGTCGGCGCGTGGCTGCAAATTCAAACGAAATTAGAACGTCATCGCTGGCCGGGTTAGGCTCAGCGATCAATAGGCGTAATGCAGTCCACGTCACACCGGACGTGGCCAAGCCGTTGTGCGCTTCAAGGGCCGCCCTAACCGCCCGTCCAGCGGGAGTGGAGACAGCAACGGACAAATCGTTGGTAAATCCAACGGCGAAGGCTATGGCGCCGCTTATCGCGTAGTAAGCCAAATCAAAAAATGAAACAGCAAAATGCAGTGGAAAGCTTCCTGGCGGGCCGCCGCGTGGTCATCGCCAAGTTTGTAGCGCATCGCTACAAGGAAGTGCAGAACAAGGCTCAGAAAGTCGTCGGCATCGTGAACCTTTACGAAGTTCAATGTGCCGACGGGAAGGCACCGACGGTTCAGATGTGGTGCCCTCGCAGCGTTCAGACCGTCGAGCAGGCTGCCAAGGATTGCCCGTGTCCCTTCAAGGACGGGCAAAAAATGGTGGTCGAGTTCGATCTAATGGAGCCGAACACGTTTGACGCCAAAAATGGCGTCATCATCCGTGCGGGTTCGGTGCTGCCACTGGAGTAGCTCGTAACGTGGTCACGCAAGGCGACCCCGTGGGATTGGGCGGCAGGGGGGATGGGGCGCGGAGCGCCCCGCCCCCCTCCGCCCCATCCTTGTCCGAAAGGTGTGCCTGGATGAGTAGACTCAAAGGTAAGACATGAACAGAGCCAGAAATCTAGAACCGGAAAAGCGGCTTAAAGTCGCGCAGTTGAACGTCGAGATGGGTGATTGGGTTCACTCGTTGGCCCCATGGCAGGTCATTTCGCACATGACGTTCAGCTGGGAGGCGTCCATTCACTCGGCCCAGCGGTGCTATGAGAAGTTCATGCGGTCGGAAATGCGGGGCGTGTCGTATTTTTATGCGCTGGAGCAGAACCCTTCCCGAGACGGTTACCATGTCCACGCACTATGGTGCGATTGCTTGAACAAGTCGCGTCGGGAGATTTGGCGGGAATGGTTTCAGCGCTACGGACGTGCTCGGATTGAGCCAGTCAATAATCGGGACGATGTAGCCGACTACTGCGCTAAATACGTCACCAAAGAGGGCTCTTGGTGGAATGTGAAGCTGCTGGGGCAGTGGCATCCGGATTTCAAGGAATTCAAACTCGTGAGCGAATAAATGCGAGAGGAGCAACATCAATTCTTACGGATACTGGGTCAGTTGCCGGCACGCCTGACGGCGGAGCAAGCAGCCTGGGTCCTGAATTGCCAGGCGCACGACGTGCCGGTTCTCGTGCTGGCCCGGCTGCTCAAGCCGCTGGGCAACCCACCGCCTAACAGCGTCAAATATTTTGCCACGATAGATATTCTGGAGCTAGCCAAAGACCGGACCTGGCTGGCGAAGATCACAAACGCGGTCAGTCAACACTGGAAGGAAAAGAATCTGCACCAGAAAGAAAGCCGTTCCCCGGTTGTGGCAATGGACGACCAAGCACCCCAAGTCGGTTTGCAAGCGTAGACTGCGCGACCAAGGTGATGACCCGCTCCCCAATTTCTTTAGACAGCGGAAGTCTCGGATTTCGGGCGCAATGACCTACCTACGGCGAGTTCAAAAGCCTCGTATAGTGGGTGCTAGGCTGTCAGCTTGATCGACCAAGGGATTTTTTTGATCGCCGAATGCCAAGCCCAAGAGTCATAATCACAGTGTTGGCCGTCGCGTTCGCTGCGTTTGGCGCTTATTATTATTGGTCGCGGTTACCGTACAGGCGTCTGCCGCTAGACAATAGTTCGACTTTGCCTCTACTGACATCCCAAGGCCGCCCACTACTCCGACCGACGTACGCTGATCTGGCGTATGGCAATAAATCCCGGTTCGAGAAGCTAGACCTCTACCTCCCCCTTCACGGCATCAGCCCGGCGCCTCTCGTCATTTGGATCCACGGCGGAGGGTTATCCGTAGGCGACAAACGCTCAATGCCACAGAGGCATTTTGGACCCGCGCCCAAGCCAACCGGCCGGTACGGCCCCTACCAGATTCAGGTACCTGACGTAAATGCACTTACGAACAAGGGTTATGCTGTAGTGAGCCTAAATTATAGACTTGGTTTTTCCATGGTCTTCGCGGCAAAGCCGGCAATTCAGGATTGTAAGGCTGCCATCCGATTTCTTCGCACGAACGCCGGGAAATATCGGCTGGATCCCGACAAATTTGCAGTTTGGGGCAACTCAGCAGGCGGCTACATGGCCGCGATGCTCGGCGTCACTGGAGACCAATTGACCGAATTCGATGACCCGAGTTTTACCAATGCCGACGTTTCGAGCGCCGTTCAGGCGGTGGTGGTGTGGTACGGCGCTGAAGATCGCATGCCTGGCGAAAAACTCAGTATCACCCATTATCTGTCTACCGCTAAAGTATTGCCGGCATTTATGATTGCCAACGGCGATGCCGATCCTGTGGTCTCGTCGATCCGAGCGCAGCGGTTACAGGACGCGCTTATTACTGCTGGAGCAAAGTCGACACTTACCATTCTGCACGGGGCGGGCCATGAGGATCCAGCCTTTATGGCGACGCAAATGCTCCCTACGTTTTCTTTTCTGGATAAAACATTTGGTCGTTAATTAGAAGTGGATCAATTCCACGGCACAGCCCGTGCAGGTTGTTTCAATTAGGACCCTTTTAGGAACAATGTTATCCGGCGGCGGGCAAAGGCAGTGGAATAATCGCAGCGGCGGCGGCCGTGTTCCTTTCGTAGTCTTCCAATGGCGGCAATGTGACCTGCGCCCTTCTCGCATAAGCACGATGTACAGCCTTGCTGTTGTGTCCCAGGGCGAGTTGCGCGAACCGTTCGGGATAGCCTGCCACTATCGCCCGTTCGGCCCACGCGTAACGGTAGCTGTGCAACGAGACGCCGTAAATACCAAGACCGGCGCAGCGTTGCCTGAACTCGGTTGCGCGGTGTCCGGGCTCCACATTTTGCAGATACGGAAAGAGCGGGCCGGACTTTGGCAACGCGGCGAGGATTTCCTCGACCTCCTTGCCGAATCGAATCTGCGGGGGCTGCTGACTCCGCCAGCGCGTTTTCATTCGAACAAAGCAGATGATCCGCGCGGCCCAGTCCACGTCTTCCGCCTGGAGGTGCGCCAAATCGGATTGTGACGCGCCAAGATGCCACGCCAATTGATAAAACGCCTTTCGTTCCGGATTTTTTTCGCGGACAACTATCTGGCCGTGTTCTTGGCAAGTGATGGCGCGTTTTTCCTTGAAGCGGACGGCGGGCCATTGCCGTTTTGGGATTAACGGCCACGGCAACCAATTCATGTCCACGCAGAAATTATGGAGCCGTCGGAGGTAAACATTCGTGGATACCGTGCCGGCCTGGATGACCTTGAGGAGGAATTCGCCCGGAGTCTCAG
>Ga0206883_1091_pt1 | contig 14467 bp, 14 predicted proteins | sample Alteio_BWOrgCont_2_FD_152910 | JGI IMG/M metagenome (GOLD analysis project Ga0206883, IMG submission 152910) | Enriched cells from forest soil in Barre Woods Harvard Forest LTER site, Petersham, Massachusetts, United States -... | ecosystem: Environmental > Terrestrial > Soil > Temperate forest > O... | reverse complement strand
GAGCGCCCCAGCGTCAACAAACGCCCTTGCGAAAGCAGGCGCAACAGCCAAAACAGACCGTAGAGCAGCAACGCCACGAGTGCGAGCGCTGTAATAGCCCGGATCCAAACGCTTAGTTCCATTTAAAAAGGCGCTTCGGCCCGAGGCCTGCGCGCCGCTTACGCCCGTTCGTGTTGGAGCGGATTTAGCTCGCTGATTTTCACAGCGTACTTGTCATCGACAACGACAACCTCGCCGCGGGCAATCAAGATATTGTTTACGAACAAATCGATCGGGTCTGCCGAGAGCTTGTCGAGCTCGAACACGCTGCCCGCTTGCATGGCGACGACGTCGCGAAGCGCGAGGTTTGTTTGTCCCAGGACCGCGCTGATCTGCAGCGGGATGTCGTGAACCAGGTCGAGATTCGAATGGCCGGGCGCAGCGGTCGTGACGCCGGTCGGCGCCATGTTCGCAAACTGCGCAGGCTTGGCGGGATTGGTCGGCGCCTGGCGTCGCGGTGGCTCGGCAGCAGCTGCGGCTGCGGCAGGTGTAGCGGCGGCGCGAGATACTTGCGGGGGCGGCGGCGCGGCCGTGGGCGCGCTGGATGGCCGATCCGCGGAACCCAGCTTCGAGAGCGCGACCCCGTCGAAATCGACTTGAACGGCGACCGGGAACTCCCCGGCGATCTCGAGCTCGGCCTCGTACGTCGTGAACGGCGGCGGCGGGAAGCTCCCGGTTTCGCCGACCACGCCCGACACGACGCCTTCGGTCGATGAGCCGAGTGCCTGAGCCAGATGCTCGCCCATGGCGCTGGAAATCTGCGCGACCGTCTCCGCGACGATCGAAAGCTGCATCGCGTCCATCTCACCGCCGGGTTCGGCGCCGACCATGAGTGCGACGATCTTGGCCAGATCGGCCTTGGGATAACGGCAGATGAATCCGGCACCGAGCGACGGCATGTCGGTCTTGGTCGCGACCCAATCTTCCTCGACGCGCAACGATGATTCGCTCACTGACGACGAGGTCGCGCCGGCCGCGACGTCCCGGTCGACCAACGCAGAAAGCACCTGCGCGGCCGCCGACATCATGTCGCCGGCAATCGCGTCGAGCTGTCCGTCGGCCATACTACTCATTCTCGTCCTCTTTGATACTCGCGACCTGTACGGTCAGCCGGTCTTTATAGGTGCCGGCAAAAACTTCGAATTTTTCCATCCCGTTGACTTTTGCGACCAACGGCGTGTTGGTTTCCTTGTCGAACAGGATCAGGTCGCCCGGGGAGAGCGACATGAGGTCGCGCAGCGAGACGATCGTATGACCGAGCTCGACCGTGCATTCGACTTCCGCGCGCTCGACGTTGCGAGCCAGCTGATGGATGTCTTCTTCCGTCATACCGCGGCCGGCGACAACCGATGGCGACCACTGGAAATCGCTCAGTTGCGGCCCGATTGACTGCAGCACGAGGTACGGCAGGCAGAAATTCATGACGCCGGTCATGTCGCCGACCTTCAGCTCGCAAGAGACGTAGGCGACGATTTGATCCAGCGGGATGATGCGGGGGATGAACTGCGGATTCGAGTCGAGGGCCTCGATCTTGAGCGAGAGCGTCAAGAGATAGTTCCACGACTCGCGATAGCTGTTGAGCATGCGCGCCATGAAGCGCTGCATCAGCGTGCGCTCGATGTCGGTGAGATCGCGAAGCTTTTGCGGAAACCAACCGGGACCGCCGAGCAGGCGATCGATAATCGAGAACACCAGATTCAGGTCGACTTGCACGATGCCGCTTCCGGGGAGCGGATCCATCGAGAAAATCGCAAGAATCGACGGCAGCGAGATGCCGGCGATAAAATCGCCGTAGCTGATCTGCTCGATCGACGTAACCGTGGCTTCAACGCGCGTGCGAAGATAAACCGACAGCGAGTTGTTCAGAAGGCGGGTGAAGTTATCGTGTAGCGTCCGAAGCGTCTGCAGCTGGTTGGTCGAGAATTTCTCGAGCCGTTTATTGTAGCGGAAATCAAATGATTTGATTTTCCGCCCGTCAACGGCGCCGTGCTCGGTTTCGGGCGCGGCAAGCTGCTTTACAAGGGCGTCTATCTCTTCTTGCGAGAGCATCGACACGGCGGTTATTGCCCCTTTGTCTTAGTAGTGATGGTTTTCTTCGCCGCGACCGGTACTGGCGTAGCCATACCTGGCGCGATCAATTTCTTTCCAAGCGCGGCCGTAGCGTTGATGACGACGATATCGACGCGCCGATTGAGCTGCTGGCCGTTTGAGTCGCCATTCGGATGGGTCGGATGGAATTCCCCGTATCCCGCGAGCGATATCTTGTGCGGATCAATATAGCCCTTCTCGACGAGAAAACGTGTGACGCCGGCCGCACGCGCGGCAGAGAGCTCCCAATTCGTCGGGTAGAGCGACGTGTGGATCGGCGTATTATCCGTATAGCCTTCCACGCGCACGGTTGGTTCGGTCCGCTTCAAAACTGAACCGACTTCTTGAAGCAACCCGACGGTTTCGGGACGCAACACGGCGCTGCCGCTATCGTAGAGCGCTTTATCCGTCAGCAGCGAGATGACGAGCCCTTCGCTGGTCTGACGCACGGTAACTTGATCCTGCAGATGTTTTTGCTGAATGTAGGTCTGGATAATCTGCTGTTCTTGCTGCAGTTCTTTGGACGGCTGCGCGTGCTCAAGTCCGCCGCCTTCGGGTGGATTGTTGATCGCGTCAACCGAGTTAAAGCCGCCTGAGATATCGTGAACCAGTCGCTGCAGCTTGACCTTGTTGATCGTCGAGATCGAGAACAAGATGATGAACAGGGCCAAGAGCAGCGTGATCATGTCGGCGTACGTGAGAAGCCACCGCATCATACCTGCGGTCTCGAGCTTCTCTTCCGTCGCCCGTTTCTTTAACCGCGACTCGTGGGCACGAGCCGCGGATTTAATTGCCGGCAATTACGCCTGCGATCCGGCCGGTTCGGCGCCTTCGGCAGCGGGTGTTTCTTCGGGTTCGTGCGCATCCGCCGGCAGGTACGCGTGCAGCTTCTCTTCGAGCAGACGCGGATTGTCGCCGGCCTGAATCGAGAGGATGCCTTCGATTTGAATCTCACGCAGTAACAGCGATTGTGTATTGCGCTCTTTGATCTTCGCGGAGATCGGAAGCCACGCCAGGTTCGCGAGTAAAATACCGAAGAACGTCGCGACGAATGCTTGCGCGGTCGCGTTACCGATCGAACCGGTCACGTTGCCGCCGCTGCTTGCCGCGGCCAAACCTTTGAGCATGCCGATCAAGCCGAGAACCGTACCGATGATGCCGAGCGTCGGCGAGTAGCCACCCATCGTCATGAAGACGGCTTCGGCTTTGGCACCCTTCTCTTGCATCAGCGAGACTTCGGTCTCGAGGATCTTGCGGATGATCTCCGTGTCGCGACCGTCGATGACGAGTTGAATTCCCTTGCGCATGAAATCGTCTTGGACTTCGGCGGCCTCGGTTTCGAGTGCCAGAAGGCCCTCGCGCCGCGCTTTTTCGGCGAACGTCACCAGCGTTTGGATCGTCTGCCGCTCGTGGTGATCGGGCTCGAAGAATGCGGTGCGGAATCCGGTCACAATGCCGTTCAGGAACGTTCGCAACGGGAACGAGATGATGGACGCGCCGAGCGTGCCACCAAACACCAAAATGAACGCCTCGTAGCGCTCGTAGAGAATACGCATATCAATCCCGCCGATAAACGCCGACAGAATTACGCACCCAAAAGCAATTACGAGACCGAGAATCGTCGCGAGATCCAAAGCAGCGACCTTTCGAAAAGGAAAGTCGGGAGGCTCGAAGCCCCTCTTCCTCACTATCGGCTGGTGAACCCTCGGCCTTGACGGAGGCTTAAAAGAGGGCTTGGGGGCGCGTGAGCCGGGTCACGAGGGGGGCACGCCCGGGCCGTAGATTTCGCGCTTGAAATCGACCACTTTTTTACGAATCTCTTCCAGGCTGTCGCGGACGATGAGCTTGTTTCCGGAGACGAGGGTCACGACCGAGTCAGGAGTCGACTCGATGGACTCGATCAGGTCGCAGTTGACGATGATCGGCTGGTTATTCAGCCGCCGCAGGGGGATCACGCTTCCATCTTCCTTTCCAACAGCTCAAGGACCGGGGTCTCCCCGAAGTGCTTGAGCAAGCCATGCAGCCGGGCGTGATGATGCTCGATCCCTTCGATGTTCTCGGCCAGGTCGAGATAGCGCTCCATCCCGGGCAACCCCGCCCGTGACGCGATGGCGGCTGCCGAACCGTACATGATGATCCTGAATTCGGGCGGCAACCGTTGCGCGTTGGCGTCGATGAACTCGAGTGCCCGGCTATCCTTGCCACGCCGCAGGAGCAAGTTCAGGTACTCATCCGCGGATAGCTCGTCCTTATCGTCGTCCCAGACCGCGGCAAGCTCAGCTTCGGCCTCTTCAAGCCGTCCTAACCGCTCCAGCGCTCGAGCGCGATTCAGACGCACGGGCTGTACCTTCGGCCGCACGCTGAGCGCCAAGTCAAACCACTTGATCGCGAGTTCGTAGCCGCCTTCTTCCATCAGCGTCGCGCCAATCTCCGAATGCGCCTTCCATAAGAACACTTCGTTGTCGACGAGCGGCTGGTGATGCGCCTCTTTGCCGTCTTCGATGGCAGCTGCGTATGCCGCGCGTGCTTCGACGAAGCGACGCTGCGCAACAAAGCATTTCCCCAAGATGAAGTGCGCGTCGGCAAGCGCAGGTGCGTACTGTAGCGCCTCCTCAACCGTCGCTCTTGCCTTTTCGATTTGATCCGGATTCCGAAGATAGAGACCCGCGAGCAAACACAAGCCGTTGGGAACGAAGCTCGGAACGCGGCCGTCGCCGCGTGCGCGTACGCGCTCTCGCGCGAGCTCACGCATTCGCTCGAGCGCCGATATCGCAAGAATCTTGCTCTCTGCAAGCATCGCCGACGTCCCGTAGTTGTACCAGTTGACGGCCTCATCGGGATTCTCGCGCAGCGCCTGCTCCGCGATCTGCATGTTGCGCTCGTGCTTGTTGCGCTCGACCATAACGTCGCTGCGGTATCCAAAATGGATGATTTCGATCGGCGACTTCTTTGCCGGCATCCCGGTTTCGTTGCCGTCGAGCGCAACGAACTCATGAATCGGATTCCGATAACGTATCCGCGTGTCGTTCGGGAAGAAGCGCACGAGGATGTTCGACATCGCGCCTGTCCCTTTGTAGTCTTCCGTAAAATTGTAGATGCGCGTCCACAGCCCGGTGAGATGTGCGTCTCGAGCGCCCAGCGTTCGCACGAGATCTCGTGAGCTCGGCGAGAGCCGCTCATCCGCGTCCAGGACGAGTATCCATCGGCGGGTGGCCATTGCGAGAGCCGTATTGCGCGCCTTCGAAAAGTCGCTTTCCCAAACGATCTGTTGAACTCGCGCGCCGGCTTCGCGAGCGATGTCGAGCGTTTTGTCCTTTGAGCCCGTGTCGACGATACAGATTTCGTCGACGACGCCTTGCACGCTCGCAAGCGCGTCCACAAGAAAACGTTCTTCGTCGCGCACGATCATGCACAAGCTGACGCCTGCCTGGCGCTGCGGCCATCCTTTTGGAGGCTTCGGAAGATCGTCGAACATCAGGTGTTTTGGCTTCTAAAACCAAGCGGCTGAGCCATTTAGACTCAGCCGCTTGGTGGATTCCTAGGACGCTAGCTTACTAGCCGCCTGGGATCAGGTTCAGAACCGTTTGATCGTTCTGTTGCGCGACACTGATACTCTTCGAGTTTGCAGTGAACGCGCTCTGATCTTCGATCATGAGGACGAACTGGTTCGAAAGGTCGACGTTCGACTCTTCGAGCGAGCCCGAGACGATGGTTCCGAGCTGACCGTTGCCCGGCGTGTTGACTTGTGCCAAACCGGAGTTGGCGGTCGTTGTAAATTGGCTGCTACCAATATTACTCAGACCTTCCGGATTCTGGAACGTCGCAAGCACCAGCTGCGCCAGGTTCGCTGTCTGTCCGTTGCTGAACGAGCCAGCGACTATTCCGTTCTGGCCGATCGTAATGTTCGAGAGCGTTCCCTGACCGTAACCGTTTTGTGAAACGGTTGTGGCGGTCGAGGAGCCCGCGAGCGAACTCATGTCCGCGAAGCTCAGCGCGATTGCCGCTGGATTTGCAGCGGTCGTCGGCGATGAGTTGTTGGCTGGAGATCCCCAGTTGCTGATCGTCAGCAGGTTGCCCTGATTCTGCGCCGCCGGATTGCCCGCGACGTGCGTTGGGCCAGCTCCGGTTGCGTCCTGAGTTGTGTTGATGAACTGACCGTTTTGATCGTAGAACACGAATCCGGTTGCGGAAGCGGGGTTGGCGGCCAGCTCGGCCGTCAGCGGATCCGTCGGATCGCCGCCGGTGATCTGCCACTCCCACTCCGTGCCGACCGATGTGGCCGTGCCCGCGGTGTTGGTGACTTGCGTTGTCGTCGGGTCGATACCGGTTCCGAATCCCGCAACAGCTTCGTTCTGCGTTACCGGAGTAAACGTGATGTTGACGAGATGCGAGTTGCCGAGTGAGTCGTAGATGGTCGTCGAAATCGTGACCGGCGTTGCGGCTCCCGTGTTGGCTTGGAGATACAACGTCTGATCGAGATTGCCGCCGAGCTGTACGTCGAACTCGGTGTCGCCGGTTGGGCCGGTCTTCGTTCCGAAACCGGTTCCGACTGCCTGCGATTTGAGGCCGAGCGGAATCTGAATCGTCGAAGGTGCGCCGTTGGGGTTGATCACGCCCGCAGAGTTGGCTGTGTAACCTTGAACAGCCAGACCCGAAGACGGATCGTACAAGATACCGTTGGCGTTGATCCCGAAATGTCCGTCGCGCGTGTAGACGGGCGAGCCGCTACCGTTGACGGAGTTCAGGATGAAGAATCCGTTTCCGTTGATCGCGAGGTCGGTGTTGATTCCAGTCGTCTGGAAGCCGCCTTGCGCGAAATCGTTGTCGATGGTCGCAGTCTTTACGCCGAGACCTTCGTTTTGCGGGTCGGTGCCGCCCAACGTCTGAGTTGGCGCGGTTGCGAACGCTTGCGTCTGGTACAAAAGATCTTGGAACGTGATGTCCTGAGTTTTGTAACCCGTGGTACCAACGTTCGCGATGTTATTCGAGATAACATCGATCGCGTTCTGGTACGCGTTCAGACCCGATACTGCTGTAAATAGCGAATCGGTTGGCATTTTGCCCTTTCCTTAGGATTCTCCGGCGCGGTTCAATCCATCCCCGCTCCGGCAAGGGCATCCGACATGCGGTCCGCCCTTGAATTGTTGTAAATGCGACGCTGTCATTTGATCACCGCCGCCGAGTCAATGTTCGTGAATACGTTCTCTCGCATCGAGTCCGGATCGACCGCCGTGATGACGGTGCGATTCTTGATCGAAACGATCATTCCAACGTCGTTGACCATGAAGAGCGATTGTTGCGCGCCCTTCGCAGCCGCTTTATCCGCCATCACGTTCATCTTTTGGACATCGTCCTGGGAGAGCGTGATATTCCGCGACTGCAAACGTTGCATCGCATGCGCGGAAAACTTGAGACCGGTCGATGACGTGACGCCTGTTTGCGTGAGGACATCACGGAACGATGGTCCGGTCGTCGAGGTAGGCGGAATCTGAACCGGTATGCCCTGCGGGCGTATCGGCGCAGTACTCGGTGGAATGATGCTGATGGATTCAGGGATCTTGGGATCCATGTTAACCGCCGGAGCCCGAATTTGAGCTTCCGGTTGGAACGACCGCAGTGATCTGGTTCATCTGGAAAAGCGCTGGGCTTCCGTTTGAACCGGTGATGATTTGTCCAGTACTGAGACTCGTCAATGCGAATTCCGGAGTTCCGTTCACGATCTGAATGCCCGAGACGACTCCCGTCTGGGTGCTCGTGTTACCGGATCCGTCGGTCGTGTTGACTGCCACCGTGAGCCCGATCAGGCTGGCTGCCTGCGAAATCGAGAAGTTGTTCTGGAAGCTCTGGAACGAGTCTGCCAGTGTAACTTGCGATTGCAGCGCCTGGAACTGCGCGAGCTGGGTGACGGACTGCGTCGAGTCCATCGGATTGAGTGGATCTTGATTCTGAAGCTCAGTTGTTAGCAGCGAGAGAAATGCCGTCGCACCCAACGATTGACCGGTACCGGTTTGCGCCGGCGCGGTAGTCGTTGGGGTTACGAGCGGGCTTTGAGTCGTTCCGACTCCTGCCATTTGTGCTGCTCCTAAGCGAGTGCGTTCAGCCATTGCCTCGCAGCGATCTGCGATGACGATGGACCGTAACTTGGTACTGCAGCAATCGAATCATCATCCGAGCTGGTCGTAACGCCGACGAATCGCCGGGTCGTTCCGAAACGCGGTTGATACGCTTGCTGTTGTTGTTGGAAACCTTGGTTTGCGAGATTGACGGTGAAGCCCGAGAGCTTCAGACCGGCGTCAGCCAGCGATCGCGATAGCATCTGCTGATTCGCGAGCAATGCATCGCGCACGTCCGAGTTTTGTGCGACGAGCGTTGCATTGACTGAGGTACCTTGGACTTGGAGATTGACCGATACGTTGCCGAGTGACTGGGGTACCAATTGCATCCGAACGGTCTGTGAACCGTCGGCGAGTGTGCGCATATTGATGCCTTGGAGCACTTGGTCGACGACCGCATTCGGATCGACCGGCGGCTCTTGAGCCGTCGTCTGCGTTTGCGGTGCTGCGGTGGTCGGAGTAATGCTGGCCGTCGTGACGATCGGCAATCCGCCAAACGAAGCGTTTGCTATCAATGTGGACGCTTGTGTGCCGCCCACTCCTGTCGTTGCAGTTACGCCATCCGCCGAAGTGGATGAAGCGTTCTTCAACTGTGGTACTGCGTTGATCGCGTTCTGCAGTGTTTGCATCAGCGACGCCATGAGCGTATCGCTCGAAGCGCCACCTGCCGATGCCGCGCTTGCAACTGCGATCTGCGGTTGCAGAGTCGCGGTCGAGCCCGGCGTTGTTTCCGGAGTCGATGCGTTGGCGGCGTTGGCGTTGGCCTGATCCGCCGCTACGTTTGCAGCCCGTGCGAGAATTCGACCGATCACGGTGTCCGCACCACTCCCGAGCATTGCTAAGGAAGGATTGGCCGCGACGGTTGGTCCGCCGGTGCTTTGTGGTGGCGCAACCGCAGACGCTGCTTGTTGGAACTGCGATGTCTGCGTTGCGAGACCGTTTGTCGTTCCGCCGCTCGTAGCCTGAGGTGATGGCGGCACCCACGGTGCCGGTGGCGGTGCGAGCGCTTGCGTTCCGCTTTGCGATGACGCGGCATTCGCCGCCGAGGCGGCATTTGACGAGCCATTCGAGGCGAATTGCTGTAACGCAACGAGCGCGGACTGTACGATTCCCGCGGTTTGATTTGGGGCTGAGCTTCCTCCCGCGTTTGCGTCCGAGGATGTTCCCAGGCTGTCGTGCTGCTGCCCCGTTGCGTATGCGCTGACCGTCGTTGTCAGTGCGTTGGCTACTTGCGTGAACCTCTGCACTAAGGAAGACGCCATTTGCGCCGCCGTTTGATCCGGCGGCCCATTAGACGGAGGCCCTAATGCTTGAGCGATCATTTTCGATAGAGACGTGCGCAAACTCGAAGCATCGACTCCCTGCAACTGCAGTTGAGCCAAGATGTTCGAGCTGAGCGAGCCTCCGAGTTGTTGTGCAATCTGCTCGATCGACATACCGTTCTTGAGCATTTGCGTAATAGCCGATTGCAGCTGCGACGCGGCCGTCGAAAGCTGACCGGTACCGAGCGAAGTGCTACCGAGCGATGATGTCTTCGAACCTTGCAATTGCGCCGTCAACAATTGACCGAACATAAGATCGCCGACGCTCGCGCCGCTTGATTTTTGGCCGAACAACGGTGATCCAGTCAGCGGGTTGCTGACGGACTGCGTTTGTGTAGGTGTTAGTGAGAATAAATTTTGGAGACTTGGATTCAATATTTCACCCCCTCTCGCTCCGAGATCGGGTATGCCAAAGCAAACCTAGGCGGATCTGCTCCGCCTAACTTGTCTCATCGGCCGGTTAACCGGCCGGCCTTAGCCCGGGCTTGGTTCGGCTATTGCGGGACGGTCGTTGAGACTTGCGAGACCTTGGCCGCGTAGTCGGGCGGCAGCGCGCCGAGCAGCTGGCCGGCGGCATCGTTGCTCATGAGTGCCAAAACTTTGGCCGTATAATCGGCGGGCAGCTTCTGCGCGACCGCGGCAGCCTGCTCGGGGTCCATTGTCGCCCAAACCTGCGCGGCGTGTTTGGGATCGTCGGTGCTGGAGGTCGTCTCGACGGGTACCGGAGCCTCGCCGTTGGCGGGGTTTGCCGGGCGGACAGCCGGGCTTGGCGTCGCCTCAGCAGCCTTGGCCGCAGCCGACTGCATCTGCTTGATCTGGAACTGGAGCGCCGCGATCTGGGCGTCCTTGGAGGCCGAATCCTTGCGTTGGCTTTCGATCTCGCCGCCCAGGGCTTCGATCTGGCGATTGCGGTCGGCGATGACTTGTTCTTGCGACGCGAAGTGGAGCGGCGCGAGATATGGCGTGAAAAATGCTCCGACGCGCGCCACGATCGGGTTGAGAGGCCCATTCGTAACGAAACCGGTGATCCGTTTCTGCGACGGCGGCCACCATAGCGCGAATCCAAGTGCGAGGATCGCAACCAACGGCAAGAGGAGCTTGCGCGGGTCGAATTTCTTCTTGGGGCGCTGGCGAGTGACGATCATGACCTAAACTCCCTGGTGGCGAGACTGCAATGAGCGAGAATAACGGCGGGCGTTCGAGTCGTCGAGCTCGCGCTGCTCGACCCGAAGCTCTTCGCGCTTGAACGCTTCGCGCTGACGCTCTTGCAGGCGATCGAGGATCTTGCGATCCTTGGTCGCACGAACGAGAACTTCGCGCGCGCGTTCGACGGCTTGCGTACACGCGGCAACATGGTAGTCGGCTGCGGTAAGCTCGCGAGCGAGGAAATCCAAATGTGCGTACGCGAGACGCAAACCTTCGTAGTCAAGCTTGCGATGTTCGGCGATGAGCTCGCGGGCGAGTGCTTCGCGACGGCCGCGCAGCATTTCACGGCGCGCTTCGGCATCGACGAGGACGCGCTGTTCGCGAGCCAAGAACAGCTTCTTCTGTTCTTCGACGCGTTCGCGTTGGCGCAGTACCGGAGCAAGTCGGAAAACGAAGCGTGCCATCCGCTATGCGACCGCATAGAGGCTCCTAAGCGCCTCATCATACGTGGATGTTTCACGGATCCCCTGACGCAGAAAGTGACGGATCGACTCGATCTTGCCAATTGCCAGATCGATCCGCGGATTCGATCCTGAAACGTATGCGCCGATGTTGATCAGATCTTCGGCTTCCTTATATGTTGCGAGGATGTCGCGCACGGCCGAAGCTGCGGACTGATGCGCGGCGTCCGTGACGTCGGGCATCACGCGCGAGACGCTTTGAAGCACGTCGATCGCGGGATACTGATTGGCAGATGCCAGCGCGCGCGAGAGGACGATGTGTCCATCCAGAATTGCGCGAACCGCATCGGCGACCGGTTCGTTCATGTCGTCGCCGTCGACGAGGACCGCGTACAGTCCGGTGATCGAACCACTCGATGATGTTCCGGCCCGTTCGAGCAGCTTCGGAAGTTGCGCGAAGACTGACGGCGTGTAGCCGCGCGTCGTCGTCGGCTCACCGATTGCAAGGCCAACTTCACGCTGCGCCATCGCGAAACGCGTGACCGAGTCCATCATGAACATGACATCCAGACCCTGATCGCGGAAATACTCGGCGATCGTGGTCGCGACCATCGCGGCCTTGATGCGGATCAGTGCGGGCTGATCGCTTGTCGCAACGACGACGACGCTACGGCGCAAGCCCTCTTCGCCGAGATCGCGATCGATAAAATCCCGAACTTCCTTGCCGCGCTCGCCGACGAGCGCGATGACGTTGACGTCCGCAGCCGTGTTGCGCGCGATCATTCCGAGCACGGTCGATTTTCCGACGCCGCTACCCGAGAAGATACCGACGCGTTGACCTTTTCCGCACGTAAGCAAACCGTCGATCGCACGAATTCCGAGCGGCAACGCTTCCATGACGCGCGGACGCGTTAGTGGATCGGGCGGTTGCGCCGAGGTTGGTACGCGGCGTTCGGCAATGATCTCGCCGCCGTCGTCGATCGGACGGCCGAGACCGTCGAGGACGCGGCCGAGCAATTGCGGCGAGAGAGCGACGCTGAGCGGACGGTTGAGCGCTTTGACTTCCGCTCCCGCGCCGATTCCGCCGAGCTCACCGAGCGGCATCAAGAGCACTTTGTTATCGCGAAAACCGACAACCTCGGCGATCACCGGATGTTCGGCGCGCTTGTAAAGGATCTCGCAGGTCTCGCCGACCGACATCGCCGGGCCATGACTTTCGATCACGACGCCGATGACTTGATTGACTTTTCCGTTGTGACGAATCAGTTGGGTGGAATTAACGTCGGCGAGATATCGCTCGGCTGAAAACGGCCGTACGCTGATCTCGTCCGCTACATGTTCGAGGGTCGTAGCCACGTTATGACTCGGGTGGGGCGGTTACCGCTCCCGAGCCGTTGCCATTCAGTGAGTCGGGTGAATGCTCGACCACAAACTCGCCCTCGACCCGGAGAACGCGCTTGGCTTCTTCGACTTGCGTTCCGATTTTCGCATCAAGCGTGCCGGATTCGGTTTCGACGATGACGCCGCCCGGATCGACGCGCTGATCTTCGATAACGCGCATGTGCTTGGTCTCGCCAAGCGTGAGCATGCTGTCGCGATGCTGTTTCATTCGTTCCAAGTCGATCGGGTTGACGCGCACCGTGATCGATTCGCGATCGACGAGCTCGCTGATCGCTGCTTTCGTCATCGCGACGACGACGTCGCGGTCGAGTTCGACGGCTTTGTGCAAGATCTGCTCCGCGATTCCCATCGCGAGCTTGACGATCTCACTTTCAGCGCCTTCGACGATCTTGTGACGTTCGACGCGAGCCATGTCGATGAGCCCGCGCATCGTCGCGAGCATCTCTTCCATCTCGGTCTCAGCTTTTGCGATACCCTCACGATAGCCGGAATCATGCCCATCGCTATGGGCTTGTTGCGTAACTTGAGCAGCACCGGTTTGCGCGGTTTCAACGATGGTGCGCAAATGCGTGTGTGCTTCCGAGAGAATCGCTTCGGCATCCGCCGTTGCGCTCTGTAAAAGGTCGCCGGCTTGCTGATGCAAGGCCGGCCAATCAATAGGTTCCGATTCAACGGCAGGCGGGAATACAGGTTCCGGCTCGACGTGGGTATCGACGGTATCTGCGAACAGTACCTCGTCCGCACTTCCGTTACCTAAGCCGCTTGCATGCGGAGGAGCGACGACATATCGCTCCTCACTGGCCAGTGGATTCTTGACGACGCGCCCCATCGATTAAACCAGCTGGTCTTCCTTGCCGCCTCGAGCAATGACGATTGTCCCTTGCTCCTCGAGCGTGCGGATCACGTCGACGATCGTCTGCTGCGCCTTGCCGACGTCGCGCATGCGCGTCGGTCCGAGCAGTTCGATCTCTTCGCGCAGCGTTTGTGACGAGCGCGACGACATGTTCTTGAAGATAAGCGCCTTGAGATCGTCGTTTGCGGTTTTGAGCGCAAGCGCCAGATCTTTTCCGTCGACTTCCTTGAGGACACGCTGGATCGAACGATCGTCCAGATTGATGATGTCTTCGAAGACGAACAGCAGGTTTTTGACTTCGGTCGCGATCTCCGGATCGCGTTTCGAGAGGCCTTCGAGAATGTTGCGCTCCGTCTCGCGGTCGACGTACTGCATGACCTGCGCCAGTGACTGCACGCCGCCGGCTTTGGTGAAATCGCCGCCGGTGAGCGTAAGACGCCGCCCGAGCAGCTCGTCGAGCTGTTCGAGTACTTCCGGTGCGGTTTTCTGCAGGATTGCGATACGCATCGCGACTTCGGATTGCAACTCGGGCGTGAGCTGCGAGAGCACGGCGCCGGCTTGTTCCGGAGCCATGTAGACCAAGATGAGCGCGATTGTTTGCGGATGCTCGTCTTGGATGAACTCGAGCAGCTGGCCGGGTTCGGCGTTCTTGATGAGCTCGAGCGGATTACCGTGCTTGAGCGCCGCGAACAGCTTGTTGGTCATGTCGTCGGCTTGACCCGTACCGAATGACCGCTCGAGGATCTCCTTGGCGTACTCGATGCCGCCTTCGTTGATGTACTTCAGCGCGATTGCACGTTGGTACGCTTCTTGAATGACAGCGTCGCGTTTCTCGATCGGAACCGTCGAGATTTTCGCGATTTCGAGAACGACGCGCTCGACTTCGTCTTGTCGTAAGAACTTGAAGATCGTCGAGGAGAGTTCGAGACCCAGCGTGATCATCAAGATCGCCGCTTTTTCGGGCCCTGGAATCTCGAGCGCGAGCGAGGTGAGACCGTGATCGAGCTCGAGTCCGCCCGCGGATCCGGCCGCCTGCACCGCAGG
>Ga0206883_1090_pt1 | contig 14468 bp, 10 predicted proteins | sample Alteio_BWOrgCont_2_FD_152910 | JGI IMG/M metagenome (GOLD analysis project Ga0206883, IMG submission 152910) | Enriched cells from forest soil in Barre Woods Harvard Forest LTER site, Petersham, Massachusetts, United States -... | ecosystem: Environmental > Terrestrial > Soil > Temperate forest > O... | reverse complement strand
TGATGAACTTCGTGGTGTTCGGGCTGGGCGGCGACAGTGCGCCCAAGGGCGCAAAGCCTTTCACGGCCACCGAAGTTGAACGGCTGCGGGCAAAAGCGCTGGGCACCCAATCCCTGATCGCGGCCCGGGCCCAGGTCGTGGACAAGTTGATCTCCGACTGCGCGGCGCCCCAAAGCATGAAATTCTTCTATGACGGCGAGCGCTAGAGCTGCCGGAGCGGGTAACCTTGGAGCCGCGCTTTGTGGCCCGGGCGCAGGCTGGATCGACCTGCTCTGACCTGCCGGCGCGATCTCAAACCGGTTGCCGGCCCCATGGCAGGCGCATTGTGTCTGTTGCACATTTGTGTATAGTCTCAAAAAAAAGATAAGTTCACCGAGGGGAAAAATGCGCATTCTGATTACACTTGCCTTGGCGACGAGCCTGGCCGCTTCCAGTGCTTTTGCCGCCGACAATGCTGGCCCGCTTGCCGCGGGCAAACCCGCTGGCGTGCATCAGGCTCAGGTCCTGAGCACCACTGCCTGGGCTGTGATCGGCATCGGCGTGGTTGCCGCCATCGCGATCGGCGTGGCCTCCGGTTCCAACGGCAGCCCGGTCGGCAACCAGACCCCGCTGGCGGTCACCACCACCACCGTCTAGCCGATCCGTCTTTCCGATTTGTGCCTGATGCGGGCCGGCTCACAGGCCGGGCTTCTCATTGCGCAGTTGCGGCAGATAGTTGCTCCACACATGCTTGCGTTCCACGCTAAGCTTGGGCCACGGCATCAGGGAGTTCATGTTTCATGAGTATTGGTTGGCCCCGCCCGCACCGGGCGGTCTGGCTGCTTTCCTGCGCGGCGATAGCGGCCGGCTGGGCGGGCTTGGCGCATGGGCAGGATGACGCGACGGTGGCGCAGCGCGCGCCCGCAAAGCCCGCGATTTCCTATCAGATGAAGCCGGTCACCGGCGATGTCGCCAACACCGATGCGCAAAGGCTGGGCGCCGATGCCGACCAGGACAATTGGCGCCTGCACGGCCGTACCTATGACAATCAGCGCTTCTCGCCGCTGACCGAGATCAACGCCTCGAATGTGAAGCAGTTGAAGCCGGTGGCGATGATCCAGACCGGTGTCGCCAACGCCATGGAAGCGACGCCGCTGGAGATTGACGGCGTGCTGTTCGTGGAATCGGCCGGCGATGTGGTGCAGGCCTTTGACGCGGTGACCGGCGAGGAATTGTGGTCCTACACGCCGGTTTTGGAATTCGCCAGCATGTGCTGCGGGCCCCAGGCGCGCGGCGTGGCGGTGGCCTATGGCAAGGTCTATGTCGCGCAGGTGGATGGCCATGTCGTGGCGCTGGACGCCAAGACCGGCAATGTTGTGTGGAAGACCGCCCGTGAAGACATCCTGCCCCAGCCCTATCACTGGTACACCTTTACCGGCGCGCCGCAGGTCTATAACGGGCTTGTCGTGGTGGGGAATGGCGGCGCCGAATGGCCGACGCGCGGCTTTGTCGAGGCGCTGGATGCCGAAACCGGCAAGCTGGTGTGGCGCTTCAACGACACCGCCGGGCCCGACGATCCCAACTTCAAGGGCGCCTGGGAGGGCGATTCCTGGAAGATCGGCGGCGGCTCGATGTGGGACGCGGTCGCGGTGGATACCAAGCGCGACCTGATGATGTTCGCGATCGGCAATCCCAATCCCGATCTCTATGGCGATTTCCGCAAGGGCAACAATCTCTACACCGCCTCGATTGTGGCGGTGCATGCCAAGACGGGAAAGGTGGCCTGGTACTATCAGCAGGTGCCGCATGACGTGTGGGACTGGGACTCTGCTGCGCCCACTATGTTGTTCGACGCACCCGACAAGAACGGCAAGATGGTGGAGGCGGCGGCCGAGGCCAACAAGAACGGCTTCCTCTACATCGTCAATCGCGACAACGGAAAACTTATTCGGCGCAGTGAGGCTTTTGTGAAACAGAGCCCCTCGGTGGTGAACATGATTCCACCAGGTGAGAGCGCCAGAGTTTATTATCCCGGCAACCATGGCGGGGCGATGTGGCAGCCGCCGGCCTTCTCGCCGCTGACCCATTATTTCTACACCATGGGGATCAACGAGCCCCATATCTACAAGGTCAAGGCAACCAAGCCCTGGGTGCCGGGCTCGCCCGAAGTGGGCCAGCAATTCGGCAATGCCGTCCCCACCGATGAAGAACGCAAGGCGCTGGAATCGCAGATGATTCCGCCCTCCGGCGATCTGTCGGCAATCGATGTCTCGACCGGCAAGATCGCCTGGCAGTATCCCAGCGATCACCTGATGTTCGGCGGTGTGCTGGCCACGGCCAGCAACCTGGTCTTCGCCGGAGAGGTGAACGGCAACATCATGGCCTTCGACGCCAAGAGCGGCGAGAAGATCTGGTCCTATCACATGGGTATCGGCGTCTGCACACCGCCGATCACATATAGGGTCAAGGGCATACAGTATCTGGCGGTGGGAGCCACCGGCTGCCACAGCCAGGAGACCCAGATGCGTCGAGAGGGGCGTCCGGTGTTCGGTGACACTATTGCGATATTCGCCGTTCCGCGTTAGCTTGCCGGCTGAAGGAAAGTCTCAAAATAGAGACGCCGGAAACGATATAGGGGAAATTTCATGCCTTTTGATTTGAGGGCAGGCTGCGCTAGGCGCCGCCTGGCGTTGTCGAGCAGCACTGCGGTTCTGGCGATGATGATGGCGGCACCCGCCATGGCGCAGGACCAGCAGGCCCAGAATGTTGAGCAGGTGACGGTCTCGTCCACCCGCATCACCGTCGGCGGTTTTGATGCGCCGACACCCACCACCGTCATCAGCGCGCAGGAACTGGAAAAGCAGGCCAACCCCAATATCTTCGATACCGTCACCCAGCTGCCTTCGCTGATGGGTTCGACCGGCGCCAGCGTCGGCAACGGCGGTTCGTCCAACGGCGTCAACGGTCTTTCCGCGCTGAACATTCGCGGCGCCGGCACGCAGCGCAACCTGATCCTGATTGACGGCGAACGCGTCATCCCGGCGTCCTCGCAGGGCATTGTCGACATCAGCCAGTTCCCGCAGATGCTGATCCAGCGCGTGGACGTGGTGACGGGTGGTGCCTCCGCTTCCTGGGGTTCTGACGCCGTGTCCGGCGTGGTGAACTTCATCATCGACAAGAAGTTCGAGGGGTTCAAAATGAACCTCAACGGCGGCATCTCCAACTATGCTGACGATCCGGAAGCCCAGCTCCAGTTCGCAGCCGGTACCGGTTTCGCCGGCGGTCGCGCCCATGTCGAAGTGTCGGGCGAATTCACCAGCTCCGCCGGCATCAACAGCGTGGTCGGGCCGCGCAAGTGGTACCAGAATCCGCAGCAGCTGCAGATGTTCACCTCCGCTGCCCAGTGTCAGCCCAATGGCTGCCCCGCCGCCAACGGCGTCGCGGCTGGCGGGCCCATGTATTACAATGTTAACAACGGCGCCAATGTGGAATGGGCCTATGGCGGCCTGATCACACGCGGTCCGCTGCAGGGCACCCAGTTCGGCGCCGGCGGCGCCCCGTCCCAGTTCAACTACGGCTTCGGCCCCACGGGCACGCCCGCGACGCCCCTGTTCAATACCAGCACGCCTGTGCCCAGCGGCTGTTCGCCGGGTGGCTACTGCCAGGGCGGCGATACATCCGGCAACCAGACCGGCTACGCCTCGCTGGTGGCACGCATGGTGCGCGGCAACACCTATGGCCGCGTGTCCTATGACCTCACGCCGGACATCGAAGTCTATGCCACCGGCATCTACAGCGAGGTGGTGACCTGGGACAAGCCGACCCAGTCCTTCTTCAAGTCGGACAATCTGCATATCGGTTGCGACAATCCCTTCCTGCCGTCTTCGGTGGCGCAGTCCTGCTTGGCCAACAACGGCCAGACCGCGGCCTACAACAGCCAGTTCACCAGCATCGTGCAGCCTGTCGGCGGCATCTCCGGCGTGGGTCACACCGCCTATGCGCCGGCGGCGAATCTGGATGGCACAACGTCGGTTTCGCCCGTTGGCATCCCCCAGGGTTCTGCGGTCCAAAACGGCTTCGTCAACGGCTTCAGCGCCGGCCAGGTACCCTTCGGCGCCCAGAACTCGGGCCTCACCAATGTCGAGAACTACAACAACCGCACTTTGCGCCGGTTTGTCGTGGGCTCCGACGGCACCTTCAACCTGTTCAACACCGATTGGAGCTTCAAGGGCTATTACGAGCACGGCGAGACCGACTATCACAACACGCTCGAAAACATCCTGGTCACGCCCTATTACGACGCGGCGATCGACGCGGTGCAGGTCACGGGCAACAACTCGGCGAGCTTCCCCGGCGTGCCGGTTGGCAGCGTTGTCTGCCGCTCCGTCGCCGCCCGCTCGGTTGGTTGCGTGCCGCTGAACATCGTGGGCACCGGCGTGGGTTCGCCTGCGGCGCTCAGCTTCGTTCAGGGCACGAATGCCAATGGCAGCAGCTCCGGCGAACTGGGCCGCGATCCCTATCAGATCGTTGACCAGCGCCAGGATGTGGTGGACTTCGGCGTGTCCGGTTCCCCGTTTGAGGATTGGGCCGGCAAGATCTCGATCGCCACCGGCTTCCAGTATCGCGAGGAAGCATTCAACGAGACAACCGACTGCGCCTCGCAGGGCAATTGCGCCAACCAGACCTTTGGCGGCGTGGCCTATGGTCCCGCCGGCGATCCGCTGCTGAACCCGGCCGCCGGTCCCGGCCTGCCGCCCACCGCGCCCAACTGGTATGCCGGCAACTTCCAGCCCGCGCATGGTGTGTTCCACGAATGGGAAGTGTTCCTGGAAAGCGACGTGCCGCTGCTCAATGACGCCAGCTGGGGCAAGATCGACGCCGACGTGGCGGGCCGCTACACCCACTACACCACCTCGGGCGACGTCGAGACCTGGAAGGTGGGCGCGACCTGGGATACGCCGATTGACGGCTTCCGCCTGCGCGCCCTGCAGTCGCGCGACGTGCGCGCTCCCAACCTGGCGGAACTGTTCGCCGGCGCCCGCGTCAACAACGGCTCGGTCACCGACGACTTCGCCCTGAATGGCGGGGCGCAGGGCCAGACCATCAGCCCGCTGCCCAACCCCATCACCGCCAACCCGAACCTGAAGCCGGAAAAAGGCCAGACGACGGAAGCCGGCCTGGTGTGGTCGCCCTCCTATGTGCCGGGCCTCAATATCTCGGCCACCTACTACCGGCTCGGCATCAAGGGCATCATCACCCAGCTCAGCCAGCAGCAGGAAATGGACCTGTGCTTCAACGGCAATGCGCTGCAATGCTCCTTTATCAGCAGCAACGGCGTGCCGTGGGCAACGAACGGCACCATCAACAACGCTGCGACCCTCACCCGTCCGACCACGCAGGTCACCCCCAACGTCAATATCGCGTCCTGGGTCACCGATGGCATGGACTATGAGGTCGACTACCGCTTTGCGGCAGACGATATCGTGAACTGGGGCCTGGGCGGTGACGTGACCATGCGCCTGCTGGCCACCAATGTGATGAAGTTCATCCAGAACCCGGGCTTCATCGGCGGCGTGGCCAACGAGGTTGCCGGCCAAAATGGCAACAGCGGCACCGCGACGCCGCACTGGAAGATCTTCTTCAACCAGGCCTATGACACCGACAAATGGGGCCTGTTCGTCAATGAACGCTGGTTCAGCGAAGGCTTTATCAATGACAATTGGGTGGCTTGCACCGCAGCCTGTCCGGCGCCGGTGGATAACAACCATCCGACGGTCAGCAGCAACTACATGCCGGGCGAGCTCTATTTCGACATCGGCGGCAACTACAACCTCAGTGAGCATTCGTCGCTCTATTTCAAGATCGACAATGTGACCAACCAGAATCCGGGCAATGCCTATAGCTATGGGGCGGCGAACCAGTCGCCGCCGCTGAACCCGGCATTGTATGATGTGATCGGCCGCTTCTATCACCTCGGCTTCCGCATCAACGACTGATCGGAAAACCCGAAAGAACCATGGCGGCCATCTCCGATGGCCGCCATATTCTTTTCTGGATGGACCGGATGGATCTGCAGGCGCTTTGCAACCAGGCGGCCGGATGTCACCAGGGCGGGCGTCTGGAAGAGGCGGAGCGCCTTTACCGGAGCGTCATCCAGGCCGACGCCCGCAACTTCTTCGCTCATCACATGCTGGGCATCCTGTGCGCCCAGCAGGGCCGCGCCAGCGAAGCCCTGGATCTCATCGCCGCCGCCATCGAGATCAATCCCGAGTCGGCTGAAGCGCTTTCCAACTACGGCAACCTGCTGACCATGCTGGGCCGCGCCAGCGAGGCGCTGGCGGCCTTCGACCGGGCCCTGGCCATCGGGCCCCGCTATGCCGAGACCCTGACCAACCGCGCCAATATCCTGTGGGGCCTGAAGCGTCCCGGCGAGGCGCTTGAAGGCTATCGCGAGGCCTTGGGCCTAAAGCCGGGTCTCATCGAGGCGCTGGTCGGCAGCGCCAATGCCTTAAGAGAATTGGGCCGGCTTGAAGAGGCGCTGGCGGCGCTCGACCGGGCGCTGGCGCTTCGGCCGGATACAGCATTGCTGCTGCGCAACCGGGGCGCCCTGTTGCAGGCCCTGAAGCGGCCCGAGCGGGCGCTGGCCGATCTGGACCGCGCGCTGCAGCTTGAACCGCGCAATGCCGAAGCGCTCAGCAACCGCGGCATCGCGCTGTCGCATTTGAAGCGGTTCGACGAGGCCCTGGCGAGCTATGACCAGGCGCTGGCGATCAATCCTGGCCTGGTGGAGGCGCTGAGCAATCGCGGCCACACGCTCAAGGACATGCAGCGTCCGCGGGAAGCGCTGGCGAGCTATGACCAGGCGCTGGCGGCCGATCCGGGCCATGCGCGGGCGCTGAACAGCCGCGGCCAGGTGCTGGCCGAGCTGAGCGACTTCGCGCAAGCGCTGGCCTGCCATGAGCGTGTGCTGGCCGGCAGCGCACCCGTGCCTTCCGCCCTGGCCGATGCGGCGAACGCCGCGCGCAATCTTTGCGACTGGCCAAAGGCGGCAGAATTCGGCGCGGAAATTCTGGCGCGGCTGGGCGATCCGAACCTGTCAGTGCCGCCCTTGCTGGCGCTCTATTATGATTGGGACCCGCAAGCCCAGGCGAAATGCGCGCACGCCTGGATGGACGCCATGCCGGCGCTGCCGCACCTTGCGGCCGGGGTGCCGCGCCCGCAGGACAGGCTTCGTATCGCCTATCTGTCATCGGATTTTCGCCGCCATCCGGTTGGCGCGACGGTGGTGGAATTGTTCGAGCGCCACGACCGGTCCCGCTTCGAGATTTTCGCCGCATCGCTGGGCGCGGACGACGGCAGCGATATCTGCCGCCGCATCAGAGGCGCCACCGATAATTTCGTGGATCTGAGCGCGCTGGACGACCAGGCCGCCGCCGAACGGCTCAAGCAACTCGGGATTGATATCCTGGTGGACCTCAATGGCCACACATTGGGGGCGCGGCCGCAGATCCTGCGCCAGCGGCCTGCGCCAATTCAGGCCTCCTATATGGGCTTTCCGGGAACCATGGGCGCGGATTTCATGGACTATGTCATCGCCGATGCGGTGGTGCTGCCGTTCGATCAGGAACCTTTCTACCTGGAAAGGATCGTCCAGCTTGCGGACACCTACTGGGTTTCGGATACCACGCGCACTATCGGCACGGCACCGTCCCGCGCGGCGCAAGCCCTGCCGGAGCAGGGCTTCGTCTTCTGCTGCTTCAACCACAACCGCAAGATCACCGCCGCGCTGTTCGACATCTGGACGCGGTTGCTTCTTGCCGTGCCGGACAGTGTGCTGTGGCTGAAACAAAGTTCTGAGCCGGCGATGGCAAATCTCAGGGCGGCGGCAACGCACCGGGGCGTGGCGGCTGACCGGCTTGTCTTCGCAAAAGACGCAACCCTTGACGCGCATCTGGCGCGGCACGCCCTGGCCGACCTGTTCCTCGATACCTTGCCTTACAATGCCCATGCCACCGCCAGCGACGCGCTATGGGCAGGCCTGCCGGTCCTGACCTGTCTCGGCCGGACTTTCGCCGGACGTGTGGCTGCCAGCCAGCTTCATGCGCTCGGCCTGCCCGAACTGGTGACGGCGAATTTAACCGACTATGAGGCCCTGGCCCTCAGGCTCGCCCGCGATCCGGTGCTGCTGTCTTCCTGGCGCACCCGGCTGGCGCAGAACCGCGCAACCCGGCCTTTGTTCGACACCGGCCGGTTCTGTCGCAACCTCGAAACCGCCTATCTGCAGATGTGGGAAAGGCGCGGCGAACCGCCCCGCGGTTTCCGTGTGGATGCGCCATGAAAGCTTGGATTTTCGCGGCAGCCCTCACTAAAGTGCCACAAAAAGGGGATTTCCGATGGGTTTGAAACGCCTGCGCGCCTTGCCGGTGATCGCGCTGCTCTGCTGCGGCGGCAGCGTTTCGGCGCTGGCGGCCGTGACGTACGAGGCCAATCTGGGCCCCATGCCGCTGGATGCGGCCAATAAGGCGAATGTGCTTGGCCGCGGCGGCGCCACCGCCACTCTGGATGGCAAGACCCTGACGGTGACCGGCAAGTTTGGCGATCTGCCGTCGCCGGCCACAGCGGCGCATCTGATCGTCGGGCTGGGCATCGGGGTGCCGGGCAGCGAAAGCCTGGACCTCACCGTGTCGCAAGGACAGGACGGCACCATCTCCGGCCAGGTGCCGCTGACCGCCAAGCAGCAGGCCGCTTTCCGCACCGGCAAGATGTATGTGCAGATCGACAGCCAGAAGGCGCCCACCGGCAATCTGTGGGGCTGGCTGTTGCCCCAGCATCAGGACGCCGCCCCCGATGTGCCGCAAGCCGGACCCTGGTTCCTGCCGCAACTCGACACGCCCAGCCGCTGACAGGAACCAGATCATGCAGATCAAAGCTTTCAAGCTCGGCGTGTTGATGGCCACGATGGCCGCTGGTGTCGCATCCGCCCAGACCCCGGGGCCCTTCACCGCTGCCCAGGCCAGCGCCGGCCATGCCGCATTCCTGGAGAATTGCGCCTCCTGTCATGGCAAGGCGATGGCCGGCGGGGGCGAGGCGCCGCCGCTGGTGGGTTCGGCCTTCCTTAACAGCTGGGGTAAGCGCGGCGCCGATGAGCTTTATGGCGTGGTCAAGGCCTCCATGCCGATGGGCAATGCCAATTCGCTTGCGCCGGAAACCTATCAGCAGATTTTGGCCTTCATCTTCCAGGCCAATGGTGCAACGGCGGGCACCGCGCCGTTCACCGGTGACAGCAAACAGAAGATCGCAAGTTTCGCCACCGGCAAGACGCCGGCGGGTCTCTTCGAGGCGCCCGTCGCGGCGACGCCCGCATCACGCCGCCGCGCGCCCGTGCAACAGATGGGCCTGGTGGTGACCGGTACGGTGAAGAACTACACCCCCGTCACCGACGAGATGCTGGCCCATCCGTCCGAGAATGACTGGCTGATGCATCGCGGCAATTACCAGGCCTGGGATTTCAGCCGTCTCAAGCAGATCAACACATCCAATGTCGGCAGCCTTCAGTTGCGCTGGGTGTGGGCAATGGACGATGGCGGCCGCCAGCAGTTCAATCCCCTGGTGCATGACGGGGTGATGTTCCTGTCCAACAACCGCACCAACACGGTGCAGGCGGTGAACGCCAAGACCGGCGAGCTGATCTGGGAAAACCGCATCGGCCCGGTGATTGACGGCCTGGAGAACGCCACTCGTACCATGGCGCTCTATGGCAACATGCTGTTCTACGGCGCCACCAGCGCCACCATCCATGCGCTGGACGTGCGCACCGGCAAGGAGGTCTGGCACACCGTCATTTCCACCTACAAGGATGACAAGGTGGGCGGCATGACCGTGATCCATGGCAAGCTGCTGGTGGGGCTGACGCGTTGCGACGACCGCTCGGTACAGGATCATTGCTGGATCGCGGCCTATGACACCCAGACCGGCAAGCAGTTGTGGAAGACGCTGACCATCGCCGACAAGGGCACGCCGGGCGGCGATACCTGGGGCGATCTGACCAACGACCAGCGCGCCGGCGCCGATGCCTGGATCAGCGGCACCTATGATCCCGATCTCAATCTCACCTATTGGGGCACGGGCCAGGCCAAGCCGTCGCGCCGCGACCAGCGCGGCACCGATGGCGATGCGCTGTTCTCCAACACCACGCTCGCGCTCAATCCCGATACCGGCAAGTTGCAATGGTACTACCAGAACGCGCCGGGCGAATCGCTGGACCTGGACGAAGTCTATGAGCGGGTGCTGATCGACCACGGGGCCGAGAAGTCGGTGCTGGAAGTGGGCAAGACCGGCGTGCTGTGGAAGCTGGACCGCACCAACGGCAAGTTCCTGGATCTGGCGCAGACGGTTTTCCAGAATGTCTGGGTCAAGTTCGACAAGAAGACCGGCCGGCCGACCTATCGCGACGACATCATCCACCAGAAGCCCGGTGTGGCGATTGCCTCATGCCCCAGCCCCGAGGGCGGCCATGACTGGCCCGCCACCAGCTATGACCAGCCGGACGATCTGTTCCTGATCCCGCTGAGCCAGACTTGCGCCATGTATGGTTCGGGCGGGCAGGAGTTCTATGAGATGCCGGGCTCCAACGGTAATCTGGGCCGCATCTCGGCCTATGACGCCCGGACCTTGAAGCCGGTCTGGACCTTCCAGCAACGCGCGCCCTTCCTGACCAGTATTATCTCGACCGCCGGCGGGGTTGGTTTTGTCGGCGACTTCGATCGCACGTTCCGCGCCTTTGACGTCAAGACCGGCAAGACCTTGTGGGAGACGCGGCTGGGCACCGGTGTGCAGGGCTTCCCGGTCACCTTCAGCGTGGACGGCGTGCAATATGTTGCCGTCACCACCGGCACGCAAGGCGGCAGCCCGGTGCAGAAGCCCTCGACCATGCTGCAGGAAGTACACCGCTCCCAGACTGGCCAGGCGGTGTACGTCTTCGCACTGCCGAAACAATATTGAGAGCATAATGTCCGACCAGATCGCCGGCCTGTTTCGTTACACCGACAGCTATGCCTTCCAGGACAAGGTCCGCGGCGGCATGCCGCCCATGATCATCTGCTGCGCCTGCAACGGCGGGGTGCAGGGCAAGGAAGCCAATGACGCCATCCCCGAAACCGCGGACGAAATCGCGGAGTCGGTGGGCGCGGCCTATGACGCCGGCGCCACCATGGTGCATGTCCATGCCCGCGATCCCATCGATCCCACCAAATCCGCCACCCGGCCCGAGCATTGGCATGAGGTGCTGAAGAAAATTCGCGCCCGTGCCCCGGAAATCGTGATCAACGCCACCACCGGCGGCGGGCCGGGCATGACCATGGAAGAGCGGTTGTCTTCGCTGGCGGCGGGGCCGGAAGTCGCCTCGCTCAATCTTGCGCCGGACATGAGCAAGTTTCACCTCAAGGCGCGCAACGCGCCGCTGTCGCATCCGCGGCCTGCGATGGACATCGACGAATGTATTCCCTTCACCTATGGCCAGATCACCCAGTTTGCCGCCGAGATGAAGAAGCATGGCATCAAGCCGGAGCTGGAATATTATCATCCCGGCTGCGCCTGGGTGGTGCGCGACCTGATCGAGAACAGCCTTTTGTCCAAGCCTTACTGGATCCAGACGGTGATGGGCTACCAGACCAGCAGCTTTCCCACGGTCGAGAATGTGCTGCAGCTGTTGAAGGAATTTCCGGACGATACGCTGTGGCTGTGTTCGGCGATCGGGCCATTCCAGCTTCCCTTGACCACGCTCGCCACCTTGATGGGTGGACATGTGCGTGTCGGGCTTGAGGACAATGTCTATTATGCGCGCGGCCAGAAAGCCAAAAGCAATGCCGAGCTTGTGGCGCGCGCGGTGCGTATCGCCAAGGAATTGAACCGCCCGCTCGCAACCCCGGCCCAGACGCGCAGTCTGTTGGGGCTGAAACCCGCGCCCAGCAGCTACTGAGCCCGATGCCCAAGATCGGCATTCCTGGCGTGTCATTGCATTATGAGAGGTGCGGGCAGGGCCGTCCCCTGCTTCTGATTCCCGGTGCGCTGGGCACGGGCGCGGGTGATTTTCCCGGCCAGATCGGCTGGTTTGCGGAGCATGGGTTTGAAGTGATTGCGCCGGACCCGCGCGGCTATGGCCAATCGCGACCGCCGGAGCGTGAATATCCGCCCGACTTCTACACCCGCGACGCCGCCGACATGTTCGCGCTGATGTCGGCCCTGGGGCATGAACGTTTCAGCATCATCGGCTGGAGCGATGGCGGCAATATCGCAGTGATCATGGCAGCCGAGCATCCCGAACGGGTGGCCAGGCTAGTGGTGTTCGGCGGCCAGTCTTTCCTGACGCTGGAAGAGATCGCCGCTTTCAACCATATCCGCAAGATCTCGGCCTGGTCGCCACGCGCCGCCGAAGCGATGCGCGTGGTGTATGGCGATGCGCTGGACGATATGTGGGACCGCTATGTCGCGGGCCAGGAAGCGTTGTTCAACGCGGGCGGTGATCTCTATCAGGCCTTGCTGCCCAAAGTCCGTGCACCAACCCTGATCCTGCACGGCGCCAAAGACTCGCTGACGCCAGGCCTGCATGCTGAGGCGATTCATCGCGGCATCGCCGGATCGCGGCTGCACATATTCCCGGAAGGGCGGCACAACATCCACATAAGATATGCCGACGAATTCAATGCGCTTGTGCATGCCTTCCTGACCGAGCCGGAGCGGAGCTGACATGGATTCCCTGCATCCCGACGCCGAACACACATTGAAGCGAGGGCTGGGGCTTTACGATTCCACCATGATCGTGGCGGGCTCGATGATCGGCTCGGGCATCTTCATCGTCGCCGCCGAAATGGCGCGCGAGACCGGCGCGGCCGGCTGGATGCTGCTGGCTTGGGTCGTCGCGGCGGTGCTGACCATGGCGGCGGCGCTGTCTTACGGCGAGCTGGCGGCGATGATGCCGCGCGCCGGCGGGCAGTATGTCTATCTGCGCGAGGCCTTTTCGCCGCTGTGGGGCTTTCTCTATGGTTGGACCCTGTTCCTGGTGATCCAGACCGGCACCATTGCCGCATCCTCGGTCGGCTTCGCCCGCTATCTGGGTGTGCTGGTGCCGGTCATTTCCGAAAACCATTACCTGATCGCGCCCATCCATATTCTGCCCAACTATGCGGTATCGCTGTCCACCGCCCAGCTGGTGTCGTTGTGCCTAGTCGCCTTCATCACCTGGACCAACAGCCGGGGGCTGAAATACGGCAAGGGGGTGCAGAATGTCTTCACCACCATGAAGATCGGCACCCTGATCGGTGTGATCGTGATCGGCTGCCTGCTGGGCTGGAACGCTGCCGTGGTGCATGGCAACTTCTCCCATGCCTGGACGCCGGTGGGCGTACTGCCGCCGGCGGCGGGGATTTCCCCACTCAGCGGCTTTGGCATCTTTGTGGCGCTGTGCACCGCCCAGATCGGTTCGCTGTTCGCCGCCGATGCCTGGAACAACATCACCTTTACCGCGGGCGAGGTGCGCAACCCTGCGCGCAATGTGCCCCTGTCCTTGGCGATCGGCACCGTGATCGTGATGGTGCTTTATATCCTGGCGAATTTTGCCTACACGGTGGTACTGCCCTTCACCCAGATCCAGAACGCGCCGTCGGACCGGGTGGCGGCGGGTGTGTTCGAGACCATCTTTCCCGGTATCGGCGCCACCATCATCGCGGTCGCCATCATGATTTCGGCCTTTGGCTGCATGAACGGCATGATCCTGTCGGGGGCGCGGGCCTATTTCGCCATGGCGCTGGACAAGGTCTTCTTCCGCCGCGCCGCTGACCTGAACAAGGCCAAGGTGCCGGCCGTCGCGCTGTGGATGCAGGCCATATGGGTCACGGTGCTGGTGCTGATCCGTACCTATAACCCCACCACGCACAGCTATGGGAATCTCTATAGCGACCTGCTGGACTATGTAGTTTCGGCGGCGCTGATCTTCTATATCCTTACGCTCGCGGGCCTGTTCCGTCTGCGCCGCACCAGGCCCGATGTGCCGCGGCCTTATCGCGCCTGGGGCTATCCGGTGGTGCCCGCGCTTTATATCGTGGCCGCCACCGTCATCCTGGCCATCCTGTTCCTTTACCGGCCCGCCACCACAATTCCGGGGGTGGTGATTGTCTTGATCGGCGTGCCGGTCTATTTCGCCTTCCGAGCAAGTGCGTCCAAGGTGCCCTGATGCGTATCGGTATTGAAGCCTCCATCGATTCCGCGTTGCTGGGCGGCTTTGAGGGGCTGGAGCTTGTGCGCATCGCGGCCGAGCCGGACGAAGATATCGCGGTGGATTTCTGGGTCGCCGCACTCTCGCCTGCGTCGCAGCGCCGGCAATGGCCGCATCTGAAAGGCGTGAAAGCGGTGCAGGGACTTTGGGCGGGGGTGGATGCGCTGCGTCCGCTGATCCCGCAAGACATTGCCTTGTGCAGCGCGCGCGGCGTGCATGA
>Ga0206883_1089_pt1 | contig 14632 bp, 16 predicted proteins | sample Alteio_BWOrgCont_2_FD_152910 | JGI IMG/M metagenome (GOLD analysis project Ga0206883, IMG submission 152910) | Enriched cells from forest soil in Barre Woods Harvard Forest LTER site, Petersham, Massachusetts, United States -... | ecosystem: Environmental > Terrestrial > Soil > Temperate forest > O... | reverse complement strand
TGCTCAAGGACGGCGAGACCGTCGGCAGCGGGGCCATGAAGGACGCGAGCCTCGACACCCTCGTCACCTTGATGACGGGACGCGAGGTGCGGGATCTTTACCCGCGTCCCGCCCATTCCCCGGGGCCGGTCGTGCTCGAGGTGAGGGACGCCGCCAGCGCGCCCCGCCTGCGGCGGGCCAGCCTGCAGGTGCGGGAGGGCGAGATTTTTGGCCTGGCCGGGCTGATCGGCGCGGGCCGCACGGACCTTTTGCGCACGGTCTTCGGGCTGTCCGACCTCGATGCGGGAGAGGTCTTTGTCCTGAAGGGGTCACGTCGAGTTTCTTGTGATGCGGCAGCCCCATCACAAGAAACTCGACGTGACCCCTTCAAGGCCACGCCGCGGCGGCGTTGGGCGCAGGGCCTGGGTTTTCTCAGCGAGAACCGGAAGGAGGAGGGCCTGATGCTCAGCCAGTCGATCGCCGACAACCTCACCCTCACCAAGCTGGCGTCGTTCGGGCGCCTCGGCTGGATCAGCGCGGCCCGGCAGCGCGCGGCCACCCAGCGCTGGATCGGGGAACTGGGCGTCAAATGCCGCGACGCGGCGCAGCGGGTGGACGAACTCTCCGGCGGCACACAGCAAAAGATCGCGCTGGCCCGGCTGCTCGAGCATCCGGCGCGCATTTTCCTCCTCGACGAGCCGACGCGCGGGATCGACGTCGGCAGCAAGGCGCAGATTTACGAGCTCATCGGCCAGCTGGCCGCGGCGGGCCGGGCGGTGCTGCTGGTCAGCTCCTATCTGCCCGAGCTGGTCGGCCTGTGCGACACCATCGGCGTGATGTGCCGCGGCGAGCTGGTCGCGGTCCGTCCGCGCCAGGAGTGGACGGAGCCGGAAATCATGCGCGTCGCAACCGGGACGGCGGCCTGATGAAAAATCCCGGCAGGCATTTTCTGGCCAAGGCGGGCCCGTTTCTCGGGCTCATCCTCGTCATTGTGCTGTTTTCGATCCCGGCGGAGACGCGGCACTACTTTCTCACCTACCACAATTTCAAGATCATCTTCACCCAGACCGTGATCGTCGCGGTCGGCGCGCTCGGCATGACGCTGATCATCATCAGCGGCGGCATCGACCTTTCCGTGGGCTCGGCCATTGCCTTCACCAGCGTCGTCGGCGCGCTGCTCATCCAACAGGGCTGGAGCACGCCCGTGGTCGTGATCGCCGGGGTGGCGGCGGGGGGAGTCATCGGCCTGGCCAACGGCGCCGCCATCGCCGGACTGCGCATGACCCCGTTCATCATCACCCTGGGCACGCTCGGCGTGGCCCGGGGCGGGGCCAAGTGGCTGGCCGACAACCAGACGGTCAATTACGACACGTCGCCGGTCAACGCCTGGATGACCACCGCGAATCCCTTTGGCTATTCGCTGCCGGCGGGCGTCTGGGTGGCGGTCATCCTGGCGGCGCTGACGGCGGTCGTCCTGCGCCGCACGGTTTTCGGCCGGTATATTTTTGCGCTGGGTTCCAACGAATCCGCCGCCCGCCTGTGCGGCGTGCCCACGGCCCGGCTGAAGCTGGTCATCTATGGGGTTGCCGGCTGTTTTTTTGGCCTGGCCGGCCTCTTTCAGCTTTCCCGGCTCCGACAGGGGGATCCGACGGTCGCGATCGGCCTCGAACTGGACATCATCGCGGCCGTGATCATCGGCGGGGCGAGCCTCAACGGCGGGGTGGGGAGCGTCCTCGGTTCAATGATCGGCGCGCTGATCATGTCCGTGCTCCGCAACGGCTCCCAGCAGATGGGCTGGCCGACCTATTTCCAGGAGATCATCATCGGCCTGGTGATCATCGCCGCGGTCTTCATCGATCGCCTGCGCCAGGGTCGGCAGTGACGCATTTTGACTTGAAAGTAGACGCGAGCTCGAGCCCGCGTCCAGAAGCGGTCCCGCAGGGCGGGATCGCTTCTACCTTGGCAATCATTCGAGGCAAAATGCGTCGCGACCCCAGGGTCGGCAGGATTGACCGGCCGCCTGCATTGATCCATTCCGGGGAATGAGCCATTCAGGAGAATTGGGCGGGATTCTTTCGCGGGAGGAGATGCGGCGCGAAGTCGAGCGCCTGCACGCCGCCGGCAAGAAAGTGGTTTTTACCAACGGCTCGTTCGACCTCCTCCACGTGGGTCATCTGACCTACCTGAAGTTCGCGCGCGAGCAGGGCGACTGCCTGGTGGTCGGCCTCAACTCGGACGCGTCGGTCAAGCGCTACAAGGACGCCCGGCGCCCGATCGTGCCCGAGGGCGAGCGGGCCGCCCTGCTGGCCGGCCTGAAACCCGTCGATTATGTGGTGATTTTTGACGAGGACGAGCCCCGCGACCTCATCGCTTTTTTGCAGCCCGACGTGCTCGTCAAGGGCGAGGACTGGGCGCACTACGTCAGCGGGCGCGACGTGGTCGAGGCCGCGGGCGGCAAGGTCGTGCTCGCGAAGCTGGTCGCCGGAAAATCGACCACCGACGTCATCCAGAAAGTTCTGGCCACCTATCGCGAATGAAGGTGAACTGTCCCCTCATGCTGCGCTTTCTCCTCTCCCTTGCCGTCCTGGGCACGCTGGCCGGCTGCTCGGTTGGCAGTGCGGGCGACGTGACCTTGAAAATCCCCATCGCCGGCGGCGGGCTGGCGCCGGTGGTGTTCAGCAGCGGCAGTCCGATCCACGCCGAGGACGCCCGCATCAAGGTCGAAAAGTCGATTTTTGCCCAGGAGGGGAAGAGTTTGAGCGGGCGGTATGTCTTTGGCCTTTACGAGAAGACCGGCGACGTGCCGCGGCGCATCACGATCGAGGACGTGACGGAGACGGATGAAAAGCCGGTGACCTGGGTGGATGACGATCACCCGCAGCTCAATAACGGCCACTGGGAATCGCGGGGCCGGCTGATTGCGTTCGACGACCGGGACGTGAAGTGGATGCTGGAGCTGGACGCCAGCATCCGGGTCTATCGCATCACGATCGTGAACGGGGACGGCAGCACGGACCAGCTTTACGACGGCGAACTTTACCCGGCCGTCCTCAAGGAATACTTCAAGAAGCAGGTGGACGACGCGGCCGTGGGGCCGGCAAAACCGGCCCAGAACTGAGCGGCCCTTTACAGGGCGAAGGCCGTGTCGATCGCCGCGAACATCTGGTCCGCGCCGAACGGCTTCTTCAGGATGACGTCGGCGCCGAGTTTCTTCACCAGCAGCAGGTAATGGTCCGCGGAGAACTTTCCTTCGCCGGACATGGCGATCACCCGCACGCCGGAGTTGCGCTTGCTCCGCTCCAGGATCACCTCGATCCCGTCCCGCCCCGGAAAAAACACGTCGGTGATGACGAGGTCGAATGACTCCTTCTCGAGGGCCTTGAGCGCCTCGGTGCCGTCACAGGCGCCAATGACCCGGTGGCCCTTGGTTTCAAGGAGGGTTTTCAGCACCTTGAGCAGGATCGCATCGTCGTCAACGAGCAGAATTGAATACGATCTCATGGGGGAATACTTCCACCGGCGGCGGCGGGGTCAAATCCGAATGTCTTCGGCCGTGGGTTCCATCAGAGGACGTGGGGAATCAGCGCCTTCGTCCGTTTCCGATATTCCGGATAGGCCCGCGGAAACTGGCGCAGCATGAGCGACTCCTCGATCTTCGACTTCACCCACAGGCAGAGAAAGGCGTAGGCGAAAAGCACCACGTCCTCCAGCCGCCCCCGGCCGAAGGCGGTGCCGAAGCCGGCGACCAGGAGCCCCGTATAGATCGGGTGGCGCACCAGGCGGTACGGGCCGGTCCGGATGAGCTCGTGATCCTCCTTGATCGTGGGGCCGCCGCTCCAATTGGTGCCCAGCGACCGCCGGGCCCAGATCGCGATGCCAAGCCCCGCGGCGCACACGGCGATTCCGATGACTTCCATGGCGCTCCCTCGCATGAGGACCTCCGTCCGAAAGAAATGAGGATAGCGCTCGAAGAGGCTGCGCAGGCCCAGGCCGCCCAGCAAGGCCAGCACCCATCCCGTGCGATTCGCGCGGTACACGGTCCGCTTGTTGCTCCAGCTCTTGGCGACCCAATAGACAAACCAGACGGTCCACAGGCCAATGATGACATCGCGATACTCCACCGGTCCCATAAGCCCCGGCGGGTGGTGAAGGTCAAGTCGAAGCGGGTGACGGGTGAAGAGTTGTGCGAACAAAGCCCCGGAAAACGGGACAAAAGGAGGGTGAAACGCTGGTGGAAGGTGCTGATGGCCGCAGTGAAAGGGTGGAGCGCGGACGCCGCGTTCCAGCATTCCGCGGCGGTGAGTTTTTACACGCTTTTCTCCCTGGCTCCGGTGACGATCATCGCCCTGAACATGGCGGACGTCTTTCTCGGGAAGGAGACGGCGGCGCGGGAGTTTTCCGCCCAAATCACCCAGTTGGTGGGCGCGGACGGGGCGAAAATCGTCCAGACCACGATGAAGGCCGTCCACCAAAGCCAGGGCGACTGGGTCGCATTGACCGCCCGGATCGGATTGCTGCTGGTCGGCGCGACGTCCGTTTTTGTGCAGCTGCAGGCTTCACTGAACGAAGTCTGGGGGGTGAAGGCGCAGCGGCACCGCAGCGGCATCGCGATCTTTTTCCTGCGGCGCCTGATCTCCTTCGGGATGGTGCTGACGGTTGGATTCCTGCTCCTGGTCTCGCTCCTGGTCACCACCACCCTGGAGGCGACGGTCCATACCGCCCAGGGCGGGCTGACGGTCGCGCCGGGAATCCTCCGGGCCATGGATTTCGTGATCGCGATTTCGGTGATCACGGTTTTGTTCGCCGCGTTTTTCAAGATCCTGCCCGACGTCCGGCTCCCGTGGAGCGCCGTTTGGGGCAGCGCGTTCATCACCGCGGTGCTTTTTAGCGCGGGCAAGGTGCTGATCGCCCTTTACATCGCGCATTCAACGGTGGCCTCGGTCTACGGCGCCGCGGGATCCCTCGTCGCCCTGCTCGTCTGGGTCTACTATTCCTGCACGATCCTCTTTTTCGGCGTGGAGATCACCCGCTCCGACCTCCGCCTCCGCGGTGTCCCCATCACCCCGAAGAAAACCGCCGAGCTGGTCAAAACCTCCTGAGGAGGTCCGGACGTGGAGCGAGTGGTCTCAACCCGCTGGTTTGGCTCGAGTCCAAAAGCGTGTTAGGGACAACCCGCTCCACCCTCAGACCGATCCGACCCGCTCAAAACCCCGACTTGACCGCGAAATAGACCATGGCGCAAAGGACAACGACGCCGACGATCCACCAAACCCCCCGCATCCCCAAAGGGTGGGGCGGCGCAGCCGGTCGCGTCGTAGCCTCGCGCGAAGACGGAACCCTGCGAGGCCTGCCGGGCTCCGACTCCTCAAAGGCCGCATCCGGCAAATTCAAATCATCGTAGCGCGTCGCCTCCTCGTCCCATCCCGCCCGCTCATCGGCCCCGCACTCCGGGCAAGCCCGCGCCTTGGCCGGCACCTCGGCCCCGCACACCGGGCAATGGGACGGCGGCTTGGATTGTTTCGTCATGTCAGGGCGGGGTTTGCCCGCAGAATATTGCAGCCATTACGCCGGCGGGCAATCTCCCAAAAGGTGGAGCGGTCCCGCAAAGCGGGAACGCCTGTTTGGCTCAGCAGGCGTTTTCTCCCAGTCGGATTCCAACGGGCGTCACAGGGGTCCGTCTTCGCGCGAGGCTACGACGCGACCGGCTGCGCCGCCCCACCACCAAGGCCAGTTGTCGACATTTGCGCACAACCCTATGGCGACCGGATTGTTTCGGATATACCACCATTTCTCAGAAGCCTCCTTTTCGGTCCGCATGCGGCGATCAAAATAATTTTCCTGCCAGGAGGCGCCCAGGAAACGCGTTGCGTATCCTTTCCAGCTCCGGACCGCTTTCGACATGCCCGATTCGCGTGGGAAAGCTAGAAGCGCATGCAGGTGATCCGGCATCACGAGGAACAAATCGCACCACCACGTCCCGATCTCGTGATATTGTCTGGCCCAGCTTAGCAGGTTTTCCGCCATCTTCGGCTCCGTCAGATCGGTCGCCCTGCGATTCGCCGCGCGGATTCGGATATGAAACAACCCGCCGTCGGCAACCCAGCCGGGAGTTTTGTGATACAAGTGCCCGGGGTACGCTCCCGGTGATTTCTGAGGTGGCGGCATACGCAGGATTATAGCAAGTGTGGTCGCCCGTTTTTTTCGGTTCGAAAGGTGGGGCGGCGCGCCCCCGCGACGCCTACGGCGCCGTCGACCATCCGCCCCAACCGAACTGAGGGGCCGAGAGAACAACCGTGCGGAAACGGCCAAGCGCACTTTTCCACTGGTCTGAGTCCAACCGGCGTCGCGGGGGCGCGCCGCCCCACCTTCAGATCCGAATTCGCGGCCCGTGCCTTTTGGCTTGCCGGAGGCGGGCGGCGATCGCACTTTTCAGCACTAGTTTCCAGTGCCAGGGTAGCTCAGTGGTAGAGCAGAGGACTCATAATTCGAACCGGTCATTTTAGCCTGTTTTAGCTCAAGTCATCTGGTGTCGTCTTTCCTCGAATGATCAGTCGGTTACGCGAAAATAGTGCAATCTCGAGTCATCTCGAAAAGTCCCAATTTTTGGGATCGGGTGACAACATGGGTGACAACAAAACAGCATCTGCGCTCAGGGAATAATTTCGTTAAACGCCGCCCCCATTTGAACTGCATTCGGGCTACGAGGAGTCGTGAACGCGTCCACTTGTAATTTAAATAACGGGTCATGAGCCGCGATCCTGGCAAGCACGCGCCCAAACTTCTCTGCTAACTCTTTCCTGATAGGTTCTGGCACGCTCGAAACAGACGAAAGTTGCTCCCGGACGCTCCTAATTTGAGCCATCGCGTTATCTGCCTTAGCATTCAACAGAAAATCGTATAGTTCGTCATCGGAAAAATCTGTCAAAGTAATATATTTAGCATGTATTCCGCTTACAGCCCCCTGGAATGTCTCTGAAAGCGTGACCGCGGAGGTTTTGGGTACATATGAAATCGCTTGGAATATGCCTGACTTCCAAAGGTTGCCGAAAATCTTGAAGTGTCGCTCTCGGTTTTCGACAGGAACCTCAGAAACTATTTCCGACAGTTTCTTTGACACGAGTTCATCGGCGTCTTTACCCGGCATGAGAGTGGCGAGAAGCTCGCATGTATCGAATAAAGAAGTACGATCCAAAAGGGAAAGGTCTTCATTTAAAAATGACACTAGCCTCGGAATAAAGTCGGCAGCTTTAGAAGCAAAGCCCCCTCGCAGTTCAGTAAAAAGACCCCTTAATCGTTCGATTTGTTCTGCGTTTTCCTGAACAGCCAAGCACTGCTCCAGAGCCGAAAGCATCGCTGTAATGTCGAGTACACCTTCTTCAAGCAAATCAACAATCAACCCACCAAATCCAGCGTCCTCGTAAGCGAGAAGGTCGAGCTGTCCAGTAACGTCCGAAAGAGGGTCCTCAGGGACCTTTGCATCCGTTTTGTGGTAAAGGTCTCGTATAGCCCGACTCGCCCGAGTTCGTTCAATGACTTTACCGAGTAATTGGCGAGAGTAGCCGCGTTCAAATTTTAAGACAACCAGGACGGCTGCTTGTCTTACAATTGTCGGCCATACATTCTTCAGGGAAGAAAATTGGCACTCCTTCACTCTGCGCAGCACCCAGTCGAGACGCCTCATAACGCGAATATTTGCGGAGCCAAAAGCGTCAAAAACGGGGACCGCGTGCGCTCGATCATCTGCTGATGGCAACCCAATGGAGGCCACGTCTTCAGCGTTAGGTCGAAAGTCAATGGTTAGATCAAATACCTTCTCCTCAAATAGCGTCAGCGTACTTTTCTCGATCTTATCCTTATTTAGGACGAGTAGACATTTGCATCCCTTTTGTTCGATCATTTCGGAAATAAATCCGAGGACATCTTTGGGGAGGACCCCAGAACCAGCTCTTTCTAAATCGTCTACGCATATAAACAGCTGTTTAAGTACGGCTCCTTCGATTATTTCCTGGGCTAGATTTCCAATTCCAGAAATATCCACACCTTTGATGCCTACGCTGGATGAGATGAATTTGACGCCTTTTATCAATAGGTTTGCAGTCGGTCCATCTCGGCCATGCAGAATTGCTGCTGCGGCTAACCTGCTGCGAACATCGGCAAGACTTTGAATTCCGAAAAGCGATACATAGGCAAATTTTATGCCAGCTGTTTTGAGATCCTCGGCGTGAGCAGCAGCAAACTCTCTCACTAAATACGTCTTGCCGGTTCCCCATGGACCAGAGAGCACCATCGCGCGTAATGCGGGGTCCTTAACCACTGTAAGCATTGCCTCCTTGACGACATTCGTCTTCGATAGCTTTTGCATCGTTATTAAGTTTATTCAGCCGGTCTCAGGCTTGCTCCTCGGAGGCGGCATGAAGTTAGGAAAGGGAAGTCGTCAAGGCGATATTGCGGCGAAAATTCGTTGAATTCTCAAATTGACCAATAGGGAAACGGATGGAGCCTGCTACAATTAGCCGATGACTCAACGCCTATCCGTCAATGGCATCTCAATTATCCGCGGCAGAAAGTGAGGCCGTTGAAGCGGTCAGGGCTTGGCTCGACTCTTGGTTTGAGACCTTGTGTGTCATATATGAGCCGCTTGGCAATACTGGCCAACGGCCAGAAATTCCCGATTGGGTGCGCAATTGCGGGTTGCGGTTACGATCAACCCTGTTTTTTCCAGTAACGAGCGTTCTCTCTAGCGTGGTCTTTACACCTTACCATGCGGGTTATTCGATCGGAATAATGCGGTGGGGCTTAAAGGGATTTGAGGCCATGCCTCCTGCGGGGCTTAGCCAGACCGCAAAAAAACTTAGACTGTCGGCGGGTGCTAAGCGAAAGATCGGAAAGCTATTGGAGGTTTTCTTTTTAAGAACCGGGTGCATAACCCGCGCAGAACTGAGTCAGAGTCGGTTTATTCCCTCAAACGCTCGAAAATATCACAATCAAGCAGACCGCCTCCCTCCGAGTCAGGCCACCGAGTATTACCGCGGGCTGGCGGATGGTCTACGAGGAATCGGGCCCGGATCGTCCGAAGATAAGAGTACGGCGGCAACTCCGACTCTTTTGATTTTAGGAATGTGGTGGCGACGCGTTCAACAATTTCGGAGTGTTACTGAACTGCACCAATGGTTGATTCGGGTACTCGGCAAGCGGCGGGCTGGCGAAAAAAAGCACGTTGAAAAGATTTGCGAGCGTATAGGTCTACGCCTGGCAAAGCGTGGCAGGCCGAAAAGTAAACCGACATTGATGCCTCCTGGCTGACGGTATTCGCGAGAGGAAAATGCCGCTACTATGCGGCATGATTAATTCGGACTTCACCGGTTCATATCCGCCAAAGCTGGCGTTTACACGCGACGAGACGGCAAAAGTCATCGGCCAAAGCGCCGTGACTGTCGATCGCCTCACAAAACGCGGCCTCTTGCTCCCTTCGCGGGCAACCCGACGACCAATCTATCCGATCTGGGAAATCGAGCGATTTCTGCGGGAAACCTCGGGCAACGTGCTCCGATGAGACCTCGGGTAGGGCACCCCGATTTCGTCGGACCAATCGACCCGGCATTCGTCCGTCGACCGGGAGCGATCCGATTGGAGGAAGACGGCTCTGCATACTTCGAACTGCGGAAACAGAAATGGAAGCCGCCCCAGCGAGTCGATTTTCAGGCGAAAGGTGGGCAAAAATGAGCTCAATAGGAAAAGGGGGCGCGCTGGGGGTGCTGCGCGAATTCAATCCCGTCTCATGGTTTCACCCTCGCGGGATTTACCGGGTCCTTGCCCGACTAAACCCGCGCCTACCGGATGTGGGCGGAAAGCTCTTTCTTACGTTCACCTTTAATCCGCTTCTCTATGCCGATCCGCTCGTTGCTTTCGAGCAAGGGCGGGCCAGGCTCCGTCGGATATTCTATCGGTTGCGGCGAGGGGTGGTATGGGAAGGCAAGCGATACGCGATCGACGCGCCCTATGCGGTAAAGGTAGAGTTCCACAAAAACGGATGGGCACACTTTCATGTCGTGTTTCTCGCCCGGGCCTACCTGCCGGGCGGGCTGCTAAATGCCCTCTGGGGTCTTGGCCGGACAAATGTTCGCCGGATCACTAATCACAAATTTCGATACCTCCTAAAGTACGTAACCAAAGGTGGCGGCCTGCCAGAATGGGTTCTAGGTCGAACCCGGCTGCGGGTCTTTCAATCATCCCGGGGATTCCTGGCTGAAGACGCGAGGTCGCAGACAGCGCGGGCAGAGGAGCGGACCGGGGAGAAGCGCCAAACCTCTACCCTTGGCCAACGGCTTGAGCGGTGGCGAAAGACAGCGCTGTTGGAATGCGGGGAACGGTTCCAACAGGTGATCCTACGCGCCCCATTTTTCGAGCTCGTTGCTGAGCTGGTCTTTCCTGCTGCCATGGAAGGTCGTTACCTCGGCGGCGGGCAATTCCTAATTAACGACACAACGGAGATAATGGCATGGATAACATAAACAAAACGGCAGAAAAAAATCCCGCGACGCCCGCCAATGGCGTGTACGTCCGGGGCGTGATCGTCTCTAACCGGGCGAAAGCGTTCAAGCGCAAGGACGGTACGGGCACTTCCGTCGCCGTGGAGCATGAAGTTGCCCTTCAACCGGGCATCGCTACCTGGGTTCGGTATTTCGAGCCCAGGACGGACGCGAGCGTTAGGGTGGAAGGCGACACGGTGGTGGAATTCCCAAGATTCAAGGAGTTCCAGCAGGTCACGATCCGAGCGACCAGGGTGAAGTCGGACGAACACACCGGGCAGCTCATCATCAAGGCGGGCGAGCTCGTTTCCTAGCCTGATGAACAGAAGGAATTGGCCCAGGGGCTCGGAGCGGATGCGGCCGGAGGCCGCGCCGCCCCGAACCTTGGGCCTTTTCCTTGTTTATATGGTTAATAACTGTCTCCTATTCTATACATTACGAACAGGTCCAACCCAATATCTTCCGCAGCGCAGAGTTTGCAGTTCTGTCCGCAAAAAGGTGAATCAGTTGAGTCGCTATAAAGCGTGCGCGGTTCCAAATAAGCCCACGCTCCAGTTCTTCCCTGGTTCCTTTCGCAATCGAACATGACTTGTGGGGAGGGTAATCGGTCTGATCGTAGTTACCGTCTCCTTCAGTACTCGTGCAACAACCATATTGCCATCGTGAGCCTTAATTTTTTGGCCGTCTTCAGGACGGGTAGTGAACAAATGGCCGGAGAGTTTCCTTAGCCTGTCAATGTCCGAAGCGGTCGGAAGGACGACAGAGCCGTTAAAAAATGGAGTTAATATTGCCGCAGATCCATCTACGAGCATTTCACTCCAAACCTTATCGTTATGCCCATTTGCGGAGCCATGATGAGGAACCTTAAATATCTGAGCAGTTCCCTCAGGACGCTTTTTCGATTGTACGATAGCCCTCCAGCCCGAGTGCTCGGACCCTGTCTCCTGCAGGTCGGCCCCTAAGAGAATACCCACATCCCCACACTTAACCCAAATAACAAGTGAATTATGATTCGGATTTGGAGCCGCGACACGTCGCATCTTCCGAGTCGGAAACATCGTCGAAAATGTTGAGGACGCCTTCAAGCAGCTTTCATCTGATGGCGACAAGGACCAGATGTCGCATGATTCGGTTCCCTTAGCAGCGTTGGCTTTGCGCTTGAATAATAGCCGTTCGCCACCGACCAACAGCGGTGGTGGCCGGTTTGCTGCGGCCTTTCGCGCTCGAAGGGTTTTGAGAATTCCAATCCACTCATCGACTCCCGTCTGGGCAACGAATCCATTTTCGTTCATCGCGCCAACAAGTGCGAGGAACTCATCCTTACCTATTGCGGCAGAAACGGCCAAATCTGCATTTATCGTGCTCTCAAACAGTCGACTTAACCCCCCAATGTGGTCATCGTGCCAGTGCGTCGCCACAAGAAGACGGACGTTCGCCGCAGGCACTCCAATTTTTTTCAAATAATCCAGGGCGACGGGTTCCCGGTTTTCGTCCGAGCAGGAATCAACGACGAGCCAGTCTCCACCCCCTAAATGCGCGACGATGCTCTCCCCGAACCCAGGACCGAAAAGGCTGACTTCTATTTCATTGTCCTTCGGTGGGATCCCCTGCGAATTATCACTTAAATAACTCTCCAAGACTTTTGGCATTGGCTATTGCTTTTTCGAGTTTGGAGGTGTCCCATTCCGGAAATCGTCTAAAGCGAATTTGAGAAATACGGGATTTGAGGCCGCCTAGTGAATCCCAGAATCCAATCGTCCAGTAGAAAGCGGCGCCTTCCTGCACCAAATCGCGATCAAACTTTTGAATTTCACTAATTGATATCTCTGCTTCGATACCAGGCTCCTCGCCCTGGGGATCGACTAATCGGGCTAAAAAAGTATCAACTTTCCTGCTCAAGACTATTCCCCTGTAAACGCGTAGTGCCGTGAATGCCCCAGAACCTACAGGCCGGGCAGGGCCAAGCGGAGTTGTAAATAATTCCGATCCTTTATCTTTCTGATATGTATCCGTGTTGATCTCCCGTCGACTATCTTTAAGAATCTCAGTTTTCGTTGAGGTTTCGTAATCTGCGGCGATTTTACCGGCAAATTTTTGGGCGTTCTCGCTCAGTGCCGTTCCATCCCATTTCCCATTCAGATTTCCGACTTTAAAATCGGAAACGGAGGATAGGTCAGTACTTGAAACGTTTGGTGACATCATAACGAAACGATGGACTTGGCTATTTTGTCCGCTTGGGCGAGCGACTCGTCCCACACCAACTTCATGAGCTTTATCGCGTCAGCGGCATTACATGGAGTCTTTTCTTTGACTAGATCGAAGTGATCATTAATGCCTACGAACACTCCGGCTTCCTTCAGCTTCATTGACGGCTGCACAGTAACATTAACTGTGCCAGCTTCCCCCGCGGGACGTGCCCCCTGCATCTGCAAGGATGCCAATGCTGGGTTAAGAAGCAGGGGCTTCCAGGGGTCTTTTGGGGCGAGAATGTCACCAATCAAGTTCCTTGCTTCGAAGGATTCAATTTGGAAATGAAAATTCCGATTTAACCCCATAGCTCTAACTTCGGATTGCGCGAAAAGTTGAAATGTGCCCGCTACCAAATCCTGCAGCAGCAAAAGCGATTCGTCCCGTGAACACATCGCAGAAAAATGCTCGCGAGTGACGTTTAAGGTCAGCCATTCGGTATGGAAACTAGTCACTTCGGGATGAATAACCGAAACCACCGCGTTGGTTGCCTCAGGATCCGACAGTAGGCCATTCTTACAGAACCACATCGGTTGAAAAACCGACGGGGTGAAAGACCCCGCTAGCACTACAGCGAATTCGCTGATTTTGATGTCTGGTGGTGGCATTCGGAAATCAAAATTCTCTGGTAACTCACTGGAAGCAATCCTGTTTAAGAGTCATGGAAAAACCATCCGGCAACCACAAGCTAGCAAAGGTCAGCCGGCAAGCAAGTACGTTTGCCCAGCCCTTTCAGGTATCACCGACTACCTTCGAGCCATTGAAGGTCACCTTATTAAGGGGTTCATGCTCAAGCGGAAACTCCATCGGCCTCAAACTGCTGGCCGATTTAAAATTGAACGCGCTTAATCATCGAGAAACTGTGCTCTTGCCGAAGATGGCCGTAAACGCGCATCGCCAATGCGCCGCCGTCTTTGTGTCCTAGCCACCGGCTGACGGTCGGGATGTCTACCCCGCCCTCAATGCATGTCGTCGCAAAAAAGTGCCGGAAGTCGTGGTGGGTGAACTTTGGAAAGCCGAGACGGAGGCACGCAGTCTGAAGGCATTTCTTGGCACTATCGATTTGGCTTATTGAGTCGTCCTGCTTCGGCTGGCGCCGTTCTCGAAGCCTTAGCAACAAAGTGCGGAGAGCGTCGGTCATCGGAATGCTGCGGAACTCACTATTCTTTGTGCCTCGTTCGCCACCCGTGATAGTCAGAGCATTTTTCTCAAAATCGACATCACACCAGCGCAATGAACCGCCTTCATTTACACGGCACCCAGAGTAGGCCAGCAATTCAACGAAGTCGGCCCCGGGCTTAGCCTTCTGCTGGCTGTCCTGGCGGCCATCGGAAATCCGGATCGCCTCCACCAGCCTCTTAAACTGATCCCGAGTCGGGATACCCAATTGAACCTGAACGATCTTTCGGCGTTTGATGTCTTTCGCGGGATTTGTGAGCATCAACCCGAGCCGGACGGAATAGTCGAAGATCGCCCTCATCGCGTTCAACTCATGAGCAAGGGTCTGCGCAGCAATCTTGCTTCCCCGCTCGGTCAGCCAACGTTCGCAGTGCTGGGCCTGGACGTTGCGAATTGCCACCCCTCGAAAGAATGGAGCCAGGTTCTTGATGCATGTTTCGCGCCGGGTGATACTGCTGGCCTTCAGGGTATGTTTGGTCGTGTCCATCCACCGTCTGGCGATCTCATCAAAGGAGAGGCGGGCGTCATCGGAGATGGTCAGATTGCCAACCTGGGCCTGGAACTCGGTCAATCGGCGGTCGGCCAGCTTGCGGTCCTTGGTCTTAAGCGACCGGCGAAATTGCTTGTTCCCGCGTTTGACCAATGCGTAATATCCACCGGTAGTTTCCAAACGATAGAGGTTTTCCGCCACACGATGA